>JAEEGL010156924.1_pt1 | contig 21515 bp, 13 predicted proteins | sample 9134231 | NCBI WGS metagenome assembly JAEEGL01 (sample SAMN16246548, study PRJNA631951) | gut metagenome | biome: gut microbiome; feature: rumen; material: fiber-attached | host: Bos | place: Iran: Karaj | collected 2018-10
ACAGCAGTTGTGAGTGAGAACTGGAGTCCCTTAATACCGACTCTGTATACGAAGGTTGCAATAACGTCTGCCACACGCATTACAAGGTTGTTCTGGAAAGCGAATGGACGGTCAAATCCGCCGCCGAGGATGTTACCAAGGCTCATGATAAGAAGAACTACGATTGTTGGCTTGATGCCAGGAAGTGTGATGTGCCACATCTTTCTGAATCTTCCTGCACCATCTACTGAAGCTGCCTCGTAGAGCTCAGGGTTGATACCTGCAATAGCTGCGAGGTATACGATTGACCCCCATCCAAAGTTCTGCCAAACACCGAATCCGATGTAACTTCCGATCCAGTGTGCTTCATCGTTAAGGAAAGGAATTGCTTTTCCGCCAAGGTCCTGGATAACCATGTTGATAAGACCTGCGTTAGGAGCAAGGAGCTGAAGTGCCAAGCTGTAGATGATGACCCATGAAAGGAAGTGAGGCATGTAAGCAATTGTCTGCACTACCTTCTTGTAGTTCTTAAAGCACAGCTCGTTAAGGATCAGGGCAAAAATAATAGGTGCCGGGAATCCAAAGATCAGATCTAATAAGTTAAGTGTAAGTGTGTTTCTAAGTGCATATTTAAAATCGTTGTTTTTAAATGCCTTGATAAAGAACTCAAATCCGTGGTTATCAGCAAGCGGAAGCTCCCATATGCTCTTTACCAGACTGTACTTCTTGAATGCGATCTGTACATAGATCATGGGCGCATACTTAAATATCACAAGATATAAAAGTGGCAAAAACAGCATAGCGTACAGCTGCCAGTACTTTTTAATGTACACGCTGAATTTCTGCTTTGGACGCCCTGTAGCGTTTTTCTTCATTTTCGTCCTCCCTTGTTTCCTTTGTGCAAAAAGACTTTTCATCTGTCATGCACGTTTTACTCAATCCTTTGGTAATATATAACTCTCCTTTGGTCCAAGATAGGACTTCGGAAGTTCTACCCCTTCTCTTACAAGTATTACTCTTTCCAGAATTATTCCCGGACTAAGTGCGTAAAACCTGAGATAGTTTTCCCCTTCATTGCAGGTAACTGTGACATGTACTTTCTTAACATTATCTCTTGCTTCAAAAGCCCACTGCGCACTGCCAAAGAAAGTTCCGTCCTGCTGCCTTACTGTATTTACCGCAACCGGCTCTTCGCCATTAACAGCGTATGCCATATACTGCTTTGTATCAAAAACAGTCGGTGTTGTCGGTGCCATCTCAAAGCAAAGCTCGTATTTACCTGCGCTCTCTGCGTAGAAACGGTACTCGACATACGGCAGATCTTTTGCCCCTTCAAAGTTCGCTGTTGATGGGAAAAGCTTTACTGCACTTCCGCTCCTTCCATAAGGGGAAAGAATCTTGAACGCTCCGCCTTCCACATCTTTTTTATCTGCAAAGTGTTCAGCCTCGATGCAGATGTAGCCGTCATTTTCCATGAAGAGTCCCGGAACAACCTTGCCCGGAGCAACCTCAACTGTGACAACCGCCTTGGATACTCCCACATCTTCAACGCTGAAGGTTCCAACTATTTTTTCATTTAAAAGTGCTTTATTGACAGAAAGTGTAATTCGCTCTCTGACCTTTACGTCGCCCTCTGTCCTGGAAAAAGAAAACCAGCTGCAGTCAGAGGTAATCTTAAAGTGGCTAGGTTTTTTGCCCGCTGCTATGAGGTCAAACTCAATCTCACTCACATCAGGTCTAAGCATATCCCTCCAGGTCTGTGGTCTGTTGCACCACTCGGTACCTATCATATAATTCTCGTCATCCTTGCGGGAGACAAGAAGTCTTGAGCCGTTCGCACCGTACACAAGATGTCGAAGCGGGAATCTGTCATCTTCCTCATTCCAATTCACAAATCCGATGTGCTCTGACTTTCCAAAGCCCTGGTAGTAGCCGCCATCAACAGTTTCGTACTCATCGATAAGCTCTGCATCAGCTCTTACGCACTTGTCGAGCTCCATCGCAATGTCATTGGCTTCAATTCGGTTCTGCTTTGCATACAGTTCGTTTCTGCCGGCAAGGATCCACATCTTCATCAGATTGGCTGTTCCGCAAGCCGGGAAATAAAGAAGCGACACAAAAGCTGAAAGGTCCTCGGGGTTAAGCTTTTTCTTGAGAGATGCTGCCTCTTTTAATATTCCATCAGAGATTCTTAAGACATTCTCAGCCTCACCAAAGTGAAGCGGGTGATAAACATTCACGTTCATGATCTCGTGACGTCTCTTCTCGAGAAGTCCTGTGTAATCCCAGATTATCTTTTTAACCTTATTTCTTCCTGAAAGAGGCATCATTGCGCCGAACTGCTTTTCAACCCATTCGGTAGCATATTTCTCAGTAATGGCTGCATCTTCGCCGCCCCACTTCTCGATGTCGTAGGCAAGATCAAGGAAATATGAAAGGCCAAACTCCTGAGTTCCGATGTCTCCTATATTAACTACCCAGATCTCTCTGACACCGAAATCATAGGCTGTTGTCATCTGCTCCCAAACTCTTGGCAGATACGTTGTGCCGATCCACTTGTGTGAATACGGGCCGCCGTGCATATCCATGTGATAGTACATTCCGTAGCCGCCCTTGTGGCCAAGCATATCTTTTCTCGGAAGGGTTCTGAGGTATCCAACGTTATTGTCGGAGAGCATCAGTGTTACACCCTCAAGCTCCGGATCATCCTTAAATCCCTTTGTCTTTCCATCGCCGTAGAAAAATTCTTCGACTTCTGAGAAAAGAACTATCTGTCTCGGAACCTTATCGAGGTCCTCATCTATCGTCTCTCTTATGAGATCGTTCTGAGTTTTCAAAACGTCTCTTATGAGATCCACATTTTCTTTTAAAGAAGCATCAGGTCCAAGAATCTTGGAATCTCTTTCGCCTCGCATTCCAAGAGTTATGACATTCTCAAACGGCTTGTTGCGAAGAAGTCCGTCACGCCAAAATCTTGTGATGCCTTCTCTGTTATTTATAAAGCTCCAATCATCGCCGTAGATGGAATCCTTGCCACGAAGAAGTCTGTACTCCTCGCCGGTCCTCATACACGGCTCATGGTGTGAGGTGCTCATTACAACGCCAAGTTCATCGGCAAGTCTCGCACTCTCAAGTCCCGGTCCATCCATGCTGAAATTGTTTCTCCACATAGCGGGCCAGAGATAATTGCCCTTTAATCTGAGCAAAAGTTCAAATACTCTCTCGTAGCACTTTGCATTGGCATCTCCAAAATGCACCGTAGCCCAGGTGCCAAATGCCGGCCACTCATCATTTATGAAAAATCCTCTGTATTTAACAGATGGCTCTTTTGTTACTATATTAACTTCATCAGTGAGGAAAACATTCTTCCTCTTCTTGGGATATACGTGATTCCAGTTAACGAGTGGTGAAACTCCAAGAAGCTCTGACAAGTGGTAAAGTCCGTAGATTGTTCCGCGTTTGTCGCTTCCTGCAATAACAAGCGCATGGTCAACACCATCCATCGGATTATCAATTACCTGGAAGCTATATACTTCCCACTTTCCTCTGATCTCATCGAGATGAATAAGTCCGCGCTCATCAAGTTCTGCCAGATAATCGCTCTTATCCACAGTTCCGTAGATGACAAGGTTCTTGCACTTACAGCCCTTGGTGTATTCGCCTGCGTGGAAGCCAGTTACAAGGAAAAGATCGTTTCTGACTTCGGATGCAATTTTATTTACTCCGGAAAAAGATTTAGATTCGTAGGTGAACATAAATCTATTGTCAAAACTTATCTTCGCCACACTCACGCCCCCATTACTGTTCGCTCACCTGCGTCTCGCTCCAGCAATGGATTCGCGCATTCATTCCAGTCGCCTGCGGCGAGGAATGCGCTCACTCTTGCATCATGGTCTCACGCAGTCAGCAGCGGAGTGCTTCCTGCTGCTTGTTGAGCTCTACTTCAGTCTGTTTGCTTTCTTGATTTTCTAGAATCAGTATAAATCTAGCATTTTATACATAAATACACAAAAAGATAGAATTTTTTTGCAATTTCCGATATAATGTTGCACAATAAGATATGTATTTTGCAAATTTTGTTTATAAAGGTTGCACATAATTATGAAAAAAGACTTAGACTGCCCCTATAGCATGATAGACAGGGAGATCATCTGCGAACACAAGACGGCGCGCGTCACTCCCGAAGACATAAATACTGTACATAATCACGATGGATATGAGATTGTTTTTTTCCTTCGCGGCGATGTTAACATCATGATCGATCCCGATATGATCCAGATGAAGAGAGGCGATATGTTCTTCATCAGCCCTCTCGTATTCCATGGGCTTAACCTCGAGGATATTTCCAGCTACGAGAGAGTCGTTGTCAACATCCAGTACGAGTGTCTCAAGCAGCTCGGCGATGAAGAGACTGATTTTTCCACACTCTTCAGAAGCGACTCATCACCTGACATGAACCACATCTGTATCCCGGAGGAAGCGCTTCCCGAGTTTGTTGAGATTGCAGAAAAGCTGCAGGAAAGCATTGAGAGCACAGAGTTTGGGCACAACATCCTCTCCAAGTCGCTCCTTGCGCAGTTCCTTCTTTTGACCTGCAAGTACTCCTCTGATGCTCCGCTCCAGAAAAAGAACAGCATCATGCCACAGGTTGTCTCAAGAATCTTTGACTACCTTGATACGCACATCGAGGAGGGCATCACCATCAACAGCATGGCTACAGCCCTTCACTACTCAAGCGATCATCTAAGCCGCGTTTTTGGCGAAGCCACCGGCGACTCCTTAAAGCACTACATCAACGCCAAAAAAATAGCTCTGGCGCAGCGACTGCTACTCCAGAACCATTCTCCTTACGATGTTTGTTTTATGGTTGGTTACAACAACTATTCCAGCTTCTCCCGCCGCTTCTCCAAACAGATTGGAATGTCACCAAAACAGTTCCAGCTGTCACATAAAGGAGCAGAGTAAAACTCATCTCTCAAATATCTTAATGAGAGTTTTCTTCCACTCTCTGTCATAGGGGTGTTCCCTGAGCGGAAGGTTTCCGAAGGGCGAGCCGATGAGGACTGAGGTCGGGTGGGTGAATTCCATGAAGCCCCACTTTCCATGATAGGCGCCCATTCCGGAGTGGCCTGCTCCATTGAAAGGAACTCCTTTAACCATCATGTGAAGGCAGACTTCATTTATGCAGCCGCCGCCAAACTGCATGCGCTGCATAACTCTTTTTGCCCAGCCAAGGTCTCTTGTAAATATGTAGAGAGAAAGTCCATGCTCTCTTCTCGAGATGGTTTTTAAAACTTTCTCTATGTTAGCATCACTAAAAGTAACTATTGGAAGAAGCGGGCAAAAGAGCTCCTGCTTCACAATATCTTCGCTGGATTTAACGGGGTAGATTATTGTCGGCTCGAATCTGAGCGTCTTCTCATCACCTTTTCCGCCATATACAATCCTGTCTTTGTAGCGCTCAGCTATCTTGCTGCACTTATCGAATGCGCCTTTGTTGATAAGATGCGGATACTCCGGATTGGTCAAAGGATTGTCTCCGATCTGCTTTCTAAAGGCCTTCTCCAATTCCACAATAAATTCTTCCGCAACTTCTTTTGCCACAGCTACCTGATTTATATTGATACATATCTGTCCGCTGTTAAGCACTTTGAAAAAAGCGATCTTCCTTGCAGCGTCCCTTAGATTTGCATCTTTTCTGATGATGCACCAGTTACCTGTCTCGCCGCCAAGCTCCAATACTGTTGAAGTCAGATTTTTTGCTGCCTCTTCAAGAACGTGCACTCCGACCTTTGGAGAACCTGTGTAAAAGATCTTGTCGAATCTCTGAGCAAGGCACATGTCCGCAACATCATGACCTCCGTCGATGACAGTCGCAAATTCGGGAGGGAAAGTCTCAGCGACAAGTTTTTTTATCGCCTCTGTGCATGCAGCGGACTTTGAGCTGGCCTTGATGACCGCTGTATTTCCGCCTGCAATGCCGGCTGCCAGAACTCCCAGCGAAAGAAGTACCGGGAAGTTAAAGGGGCTGATTATCAGCGTAACGCCATAGGGCATCTTGTAAACTTTTGTTACAAGACTAGGGAAACAGTGCACTCCGCTGAAGTGGTTCTCCGGTCTTGCCCAGCTTCTAAGTCCCTTAAGCATTTCATTTATCTCTAGCACAAGGCTTCCGATATCACAGAAATAAGCTTCCAAAGGAGCCCTTCCAAGATCGTCATAAAGCGCTTTCTCAAGCTCTTCCTGATGGGTAATAACTGCTTTTCTTAGTCTCTTAAGCTGTCTGATTCGAAACTCAATATCCAGTGTTTTTCCTGATAAAAAGAATTCTCGCTGACTCTCAACGATTGATTTTATCTCTTTTTCGCTGTACATATTATTCTCCTCAAAGATACTTCCTGATTTCTTCGCCTTCCCCCTACTTGCTCCTTCCTTTACTCCCATTTTTTGTATTTTTTTCTTAAATTACCTACCTTTTAGATTTCTTATTACTCTTATCACCTGGTTTTGCAGTTTTCTTTTTCACTACATTGCCTTCTTTTACAGATTTCTTTTTTCCAGTCTTGGTTTCTTTCTTCACAACGCTGTAGCCGAATTTGCCAAGCTTCTCCCCGAGTGTGAAATACTCACCGTGGGAATAAGCAACAAGTCCTGCCTTGTTGAGCTCAAACTTGCCCTTCTCATCCATATATTTTCCATCGACCGTGACGCACTTAACCTCTCCGATAAAGAGGTCGTGGCTTCCAAGCTCGATAATGGAGTGGAGCTTACACTCAATATTTACGGGGCTTTCCTCAATTCCGGGACAGGAAACTTCCTGCGACTTCTGCGGTGTGAGATTCATTTCTTTAAACTTATCATAATCTCTGCCGGAGCGGACTCCGCACCAGTCTGCTGCCCTGGTAAGCTGTTTATTTGTGAGATTTACTACAAACTCACCGCTCTCCTTTATTATGTTGTAGGAGTAGCGCTCTTTTCTCACTGAAATCGAAAGCATCGCAGGATTTGTGCACACATTTCCAGCCCATGCCACAGTTATAATGTTGGGCTTTTCACCCTCTCTCTGACAGCTCACCATAACTGCCGGAATGGGATAAAGCATATTTCCCGGACGCCAAACTTCTTTTGCCATTTACTGATCATTCCTTTCACTGCGGATCGCAGTATTCTCCATATTCGCAGCCGACACCCACTGCACGCACTTCATCAATGAGCTCTTCCTTTCTGCCAAAAAGAGATCTCTTGTAAAGCTTAAGTGTACCAAAGCCTGTGCCGCCGTTCCAGAGCCTGTTATGCTTCTTGTAACCAGTAGGCGCTTCGTACCTGATGTTCAGCATATCTTTTTTGTAGCACTGAATCTTGGTATCGAGCTTTGAATTCCAAGTTGTCTGCACAACATGCCACTGAATCTTGTCCTCAGTCTCCCTGCATTTAAACTTTGTCCGCGACAAGGTCCAGAACTTGGAGAAGTTGAACTCATAATCTTTTCCCTCATAATAAAACTCACCAAGGAGCTTTCTGTTGAGGGCAAAGAAATAAATCTTCGGCCTTCCGCCGCCGATCTCAAATACGCTGTTAATCAGCTTCTTTCCGGTCTTCACGCTGGTAAGATTATTGGATGACAGCCACACCCAAGGGCTTGTAAAATCTCCGCCCCAGTTCTTGTCCGAATATCCGTTGCAGGTCTCAGGTTTCAGAAGGTATTTTACACCATTTAAAATTATCTCGCCCGAAAAAGTGCTCTTCATGCCTTCAGCATGCCAGAACATCTCAAACGCATTAATCTTTCTAAAGAATTTGCTCGCGCCGTAGCCTACATGGAAGGAAATATCCTTCTTTATATCAAAGTTCCAGCTCATGGAGCCGGCATCGCTCATCCACTCAGGATGCGCCTTCGCCTCTTCTTCAGTCACAGATACGCTGCCCTCTGTGTGAGTCTCACTGCACTTACAGTCATCCGCAACCACGCTATAGGGCGCATCTGCATGTATCTCCACATCCTTAAGGGAAAAGAATCTGTGAAGCTGCCCATGGTCTTCTCCCCAAAAGCCAACATTTACCATAAGGTAAGAAGGCTTTACTCCGGCCTTCTGTTTTTCGGGGTCATTCCACACAATAACAGGCTCATCCTCTGCAAGCGCCGGATTGCAGGTAAAAAACTCAACATAGAAAGCTTTAAGCTCTCCGGTCTCCGCATTCTCTGCGGTCATTGAATGCCACCACCAGTCGTAGCCTTTTTTGGCAAGCGGTCCTCTAAGCATCCACTCATCTCGGGTAATATCATGAATATTTGACATACATTTCTCCCCCTGTTTTAACCAAGCTTATCTGCAAGTTTCTTATCAAGTTCCGCCTTCTTTTCAAGGAATCTCTTGAGCCTCTGCTTCTCCATTCCCCAATAAACGCTCTTTATCGGAGGCAGTGTATTCATAAGTAGCTTTGAAGGTTTAAATACCTTGCAGGGATAGATATGTTTTTTAGCTTTCTCGATGCCCTCTATCATGCGCTCAGCAACGACATCCGCTTTCTGGATTGGGAAAGGATGACCCACGTCGATTCCGTTAGCACCGACATTAAAGAAATTGGTTGCTGTTGAAACAGGATAAACCGCAGTGAGCTTGAGGTTCTTGGGCGCCTCAAGTCTTATGGCCTCCTGGAAGCCCTTCATGGCAAACTTGGTTGCCGCATAAAGCGCATAACCCGGGATTGCCATCTCTCCCATGGCGGAGATCGTGAACACCATGTGGCCCTCTCTGCCCTTTAGATGCTTCAGATATTTGGTATAGGTATAAATTGGTGAGATAGTATTTAGATTAAAAATGTTCGCAATACGCTCCCAATCCACATAGTCGAACTTCTCATAGTAAGGCGCACCTGCATTTGCAATGAGGATATCGATCTTAGGAAAAAGAGATTCAGCCTTCTCCATAAGTTTGTCTACACCATCTTTGCTGCTGATGTCACAGTTAAAAAGAGTTACATTATCGCCATAGCCCTTGAGCTTCTCTATTGTTCTGCTGGCAGCAAGGATACGGTTATTCTTTCCCTTTACCGCAAGTCTGTCCAGCACTTCTTTTCCGATTCCGCTGGACGCACCAGTGATTACGATATTCTTGTCTCTTAAATCTCTAATCTTTTTCTTATAACGAAGCTCTGTAACCTTACTTATTTTTTCCATGCACTTATTCTCCCTTATACTCCCAATCTCGAGTTTTAATTCATATATCTTGAACATATGGTTTGATCCAGATATTCTTGGATTTTAAGTTAGAATACCTCATCTCCCAACTTCCATCGCAGCCTCGTATCCGCTGTGACAGGCGTCAGCTATCGTACCACTCTTTTTAGCATCACCTACTGCAGATACATTCTTGCACCTTAGGGCCTTAAGTTCATCATATAGCTCGTTCTGCGGCTTTACTCCCATGGCAAGCACCACATAGTCTGTCTTTTTCTTCGTAGTCTCGCCTTTCTTATTTGAAAAGACAATGCCTTTATCCTCTATGGAACAAAGCTTTGTTCCTGTCATGAATTTCGCTGAGTTATATGGTTTTATGCGCTCCATGGCGTCATCCACCAGCTGGAACCACGCTCCCGGAGCAATCTCATCAGCCATCTCAAGGACTCTGACTTTGTTGTGATTCTTACACAAGACCTCCGTGACTTCGAGGCCTGTAAGACCTGAGCCTATGACTGTTACCTTGCTGTCTGTTATCTTTTTCTTTGAAAGAAGGATATCCGTCGCAGCAATTACATTTCCTCTGTCAATTCCATGTATGGAACCGGGTCTTAGGGGCGCTCCGCCTGTAGCAACAATTACAGCGTATGGGTCTTGTGCCATTATCTGCCTTGCGGTAAGCTCCTGCCCGAAGTGCAATTTCACACCTTCTTTTTCCACTGCAGTCAAAAGATCTTCTATCGCCCAGTAGAGCCTTCCCTTGTCTATTCCTGAGGATGCGGCAATTACCTGACCGCCGCCCCTATCTTCTTTTTCATATACTTCCACATCAAAACCGCGAAGTGCCAGAGTTTTAGCAGCTGTAAGTCCCGCAGGACCTGCGCCTATTACTAAGACTCTTTTTCCAAAGCCCTCATTTGGCATGTGATAATAAGCTCTCTCATTTCCAATGCTCATGTTGAGAGCACATTCGCCGGGAAGACCTTTTCCCGCATTTGTCATAAAGGACCTGATACAGTTAAGGCACCCTATGCATCTTTGTATTTCCTCCGGATGTCCTTCCTGCGCTTTCTTTGCCCAGTGCGGGTCACAGATAAAGGTTCTGGCAGATGCCACAAAATCCTGACAACCTTCCTGAAGCTGCTTTTCGGCCTGTTCCGGAGTCCTAATGACATTTGCGGCGATAACAGGGATCTTAACTGTATTCTTTATCTCTTTTGCCAGATATTTGCGCCAGCCCGGCTCGAAAGTAGTCGGCTCGAGCCAGCAGTTATAAACATCGTAGCCTGCGCTTGAAACATTTATGGCATCAACGCCAAGTTCCTCGAGGCGCTTTGCGATTCTTTTTCCGTCTTCAAGATTGTAGCCAACCTCAGGCTTTCCGATTCGTGCGTACATCTCATCGACTGTGAGCCTTACGATAAGCGGATAGTCTTTGCCACAGCGCTCCTTAATGCCGGTAACGATCTCTTCAAGAAACCTCATCCTGTTCTCGAAGCTTCCGCCGTATTCATCCGTTCTGAAATTGGTATATGGAGAAAGAAACTGCTGAATGAGGTAGCCATGTGCTCCATGAAGCTCGACGGCATCAACGTCTGCTTTTTTGCAGCGCTCTGCCGCATCGATAAAATCTTTTATGAGCTTTTTTACCTCTTTGTGACTCATGGCGTGAAGCCTTGCTGCCCCATGAGGCGCAAGTGGGCACTTGGACGGTGCCTGCACGGAAAAACAAATGCCCTTTTCTTCCATTCCAAGAAGAAGCGGTGTGCACTTGTACATAAGATTCATGAATTTGGGGATTCTCTCTGCGATAGGAATGACCATAGGAAGAGAATTGATAGAACTGGCAAGTCCCTGCCTTCCCGCGTGATGGAGCTGAATTGCAAGCTTCGCCCCATGGCTGTGGAGCTTCTCTACCATCTGCCTCATAGGCTCAATATGATAGTCATGGCTCATGGCAAGCTGCGTATAGGTCGCTGCACCAGCCATATCGTTAACTCTGCAGATTCCGGGAATGATAAGGCCCACGCCACCTTTGGCGCGCTCCTCATAGTAATCAGACAATCTCTGCGTAACCTTGCCACTTGGCTCGCCGAGACTGAATTCCGCTGCACACATAACAATCCTGTTCTTGACGGTCATGCTTCCAATATTCATTGGTGAAAACAGCTTATCGTACATAAGATTTCCCCTTTGAGAGTTTTGAGTTGTAAGGTTCTTGATTAAAGACACTGCCTATAAGCAATGTCAGGGGCCATATGCCACCCTAATTACCATTATGACAGATGTTAAAAGACAATTAAAGTATAATTGCCGTTAATTCGCATTTTATTTACTTCTTATCCGTCAAATATTGTTTTTATTTGGAATATATCTGATATTTCAAGTTATAATATACATATAAGCATCTAAACTACTCGCATTTATCAGTAATCACCTACAGGAGGTCATTATGCCCAAGAATCATGAGGTAGTAACAAGTCATCCGCTTCTAAACAGTAAGGGAGAGCTTACAGAACCAGGCTGGTCACGTTCTCTTTTGCAGACCTACGACAGATCCATGATAAAAGCACCAAAGTGGCGTATCAAGGAATGGGACTACTATCTCGTTCTCTCCGATGAATTTGCGGGCGCCTTCACAATCTCTGATGACGGTTACATTGGCCTTCAGTCCGTGTCTCTCCTGGAATTTGGCGATAGTCCGTGGGAGCACACAGAGACTGTGCTTAATGCACTCCCAATGGGAAAACTTGACCTTCCCTCATCCTCAGAGTCAGGCATTACGAGATACGAGGACAAGCGTCTTCAGATGAAGTTTAATGTCCGCGATGGCAAAAGACATATCACCTGCCACTTTGATAACTTCTTTGAGGGAAAGCCCTTTGACTGCGATATTTTCCTGAACCAGCCTAAGATGGATACAATGGTCATCGCAACTCCCTGGAATCAGAAGCATCATTTTTACTACAACCAGAAGATCAACTGTATGAGAGCCGAAGGCTACATGGAATTCAATGGGAAAAGATACCTCTTTAACCCAAAGACTGATTTTGCCACCCTTGACTGGGGACGCGGAGTCTGGACTTATGACAACACCTGGTACTGGTGCAATGGAAATACAGATATAGACGGGAACTCTTTTGGCTTCAACTTGGGCTACGGCTTTGGAAATACAAACGCCGCTACAGAAAATGTTCTTTTCTATAACGGCGTAGTTCACAAACTTGATTATATTACATTTGAAATCCCTGAAACCTCCTACACAGATCCTTGGAAGATCACTTCCTCCAACGGAAGGTTTGAGATGGATTTCATCCCAGTTCTCGACAGAGCAGCAACTATCGACTTTAAGATCATTGAATCAGACCAGCATCAGGTCTTTGGCCGCATGAGCGGAACTGCCATCTTAGATGACGGCACCAAAATCGAAGTTAAAGACATGATGTGCTTTGCTGAGAAGGTTCATAATAAATACTAAAACTTAGAAAATCTCTCTGCCCTTTTCGTCGGCGATTCCGCTCTTGCGGAAGAAATAGGAGTTAACCTGATCTCTCCACTCGTGAGCGTTGTATACCTGGCGAGCAAAGCGCTCTTTTACGCACTCAAAGGTCTTCTCCGGAACCTTGCCCTCAAAGGCTTCCCAGTCCTTCTGGAGCTGCTCGGCTTCTGCGGCGCCCTCAAAGTGAGAGTCGTAGATGTACTGGATAAGTGTCTGACCGCTTGAAAGCTTCCAGCTGTATGGAATGTGATGGAAGAAAAGAAGCAGGTTCTCAGGGCACTTAGCAGGGTCATTGTACATCTCGGCATTAGGACTGTAGTACTGCTGAGCATAGCCTGTTCCCTTATCCGTTCTGTCCACACCGATTCCGAGGTGGTCAGCTCTGTGATAGGTTCCCCATCTTGAGTACTCATAACCATCAACGCTCGGACCGTAGTGATCGTGAGGTGTTACCATCCAGCCGATTCCGAGAGGGCTGGTATATTTCTCATAGGTCTCTCTTGATGTGATAAGCATATTTACAAGCTTATCCTCAAGAGCCTCATCAAGGTCAAAAGTAAGCTTTGTCCACTCTCTTGCTATTGCCTCTGCTGAAAGATCTGTGTCAAAAGAAAGTCTTCCAAAGCCATAGAGATTAGCTGCTGCCAGATCATTTCCTGTCCAGTTGAGGTCATTTCCTGTATTAATAACTGCTGCCATTCCTGCTAGCTTATTGCCAAAAGCTCTTCCGCTTACGACATCAGCAACTGTGTCGTTCTCATCCATGCAGTAGGTCTTGAAGCCAAGAATTTCCTTGAACATAGGGATAAGGTAGCAGAGGTCGATCTGATGACCTGTGTACTCCTGAGCGATCTGAACTTCGAGCATCTGATTAGTCTTAGTAAGACCTCCGATAAGTGGAGAAATAGGCTCTCTTATCTGGAAATCCATAGGACCGTTCTTGATCTGAAGGATAACGTTGTCATGATACTCGCCATCGAGACCCTTGAAGTAATCGTAGCCGGCTCTTGCTCTGTCTGTCTTGGTGTCGCGCCAGTCCTGAGTGCAGTTGTAAACAAAGCATCTCCAGATAATGATTCCGCCATAAGGCTTTATCACGTCAGCAAGCATATTTGCGCCATCTGCCTGTGTTCTGCCATATGTGAATGGTCCGGGTCTTCCCTCTGAGTCTGCCTTTACAAGGAAACCACCAAGCTCCGTAAGCCTGTCATAAACTTCTTTTATCTTATCCTTCCACCATGCGATAACGCCGTCATCAAGAGGATCGCAAACCGCAAGTCCTCCAAGTTCGATAGGTGAAGCGAAGTTAAGTGAAAGATAGAGCTTAATTCCATAGTCAGCAAATATGCCTGACAGTACTGCAAGCTTGTCAAAAAATCTTGTAGTGATGAGGTCTGTTGCTGCCCACTTTACATTTACGTTATTAATAACGATTCCGTTGATTCCAATGCTGGCCATAAATCTTGCATAATCAACAGTTCTGTCATTTATGATGATGTCATCGTGCTCATAGAAGAATGATCTTCCTGAGTATCCTCTCTCGATGCTGCCATCCATGTTGTCCCAGTGGTTCATCATACGAAGTGGATTGGATGGAGCTTTTGCCACATTAAGCTCAGCGATATTCTCGCCGCACTCAGAGCTTCTAAGAAGATGGAATGCACCATAGAGTGCTCCGTTCTCATCTGAAGCTTCGATAGTAACAAGCTCTTTTCCGCCTGTAATGCTATAGCCTTCCTTTGCGATAGCTCCATTTTTCTTTATCACTACAGAAGTGCCTAATGCTGAAAGGCCATTCTTAAGCTCTTTTTCAGCGCTCCTCATAACTCTGTTATCAGCGTCAAAGCCATCAAATTTGACTGATACTGCGTCAGCTGCTTTACCGCCATTCTTCTTATATGATAGCCAAAGATCAGACCAATTCTTTTCTCCCATTTCTCTATCCCTTTCTCAAAGAAAATAATTATTTATATTATCACATCCTGATAAATGCCTCAAAAATGCGCTTTTTCTGCGGCTTTTATTAGAAAGCGATTCAAGATGTTATATAGCCCACAAATGTGATAAAATATGTTCACTTGAAATATTGTTTTTTCATCACAGAAACGAGGCAACACATGATAACTGACATTAATGCCCAGGCCAGAGAGCATATTTTTTATGACACTTTAAAAGGTGTTCTTCTTTATCACAACGACCTGGCCAATTATCCACTTCACTGGCACAACGAGGTGGAGCTGATCCTTATTTTATCAGGATCTCTCAAAGTTAAATTTCATAATGATGCATCTGCTATGATAAATTGCGCTCCCGGAGATATTATCATGATCGCTCCCGGAACACTTCATGAGTATATATCAGATTCACCCGGCGGTGAGAAGCTCATTCTTTTGTTTGACATTGCAAGCTACTCACAGGTTTCATCCCTTGTTCCGCTTTTAAAAACACTTCCGCCTTACACACATATTCAGCAGACTCTCTATCCGGTTGAGTCAGCCCGCCTCCAGAACTATTTCTGGGAAATCGACAGACTCTATGGTAAGCAGGATGAGTTCTTACAGATATCAGTTTACTCTCTTGTATCACTTATCCTCGCGCAGATCGGAAGTATGCACCTCGGCGGAAACCACACAGAAGGCGACACTCCTGATTCTCAGAGGAAGAACATCGACAAACTCGTTGAAGTTACCAACTACATCGACTCCCACAGATCCGATGACCTCACTGTTGAACAGCTGGCTGACATCGCAGGTTTTTCCAAGTTCCATTTCGAGAGACTTTTCAAGTCCTACATGGGAATCTCCTGCTACCAGTATATTACCAAGAGACGAGTTCTCATGGCTCAGGAACTTCTCGGCGACACCGATTACTCTGTAATGGATATCGCGCTGCAATCAGGTTTCTTCAGCCTTTCAACCTTCAACCGCGTGTTCAAGGATATCAATAACTGCTCGCCTACCGAATATCGTAAGCTATATAGGACAGGCGCTGATAAGTAAAATCGAAAGGGGGAATTTCCCCCTTTCTTGATGCTTACTCAAACCTGAAAGACCTAAAGTCGAAGTTACTTCCCGGCAGGAATACGAAGGAGAGATTCCATTCTCCCTTTCTTTCCCCGATTTCAAAGTGCATTTCAGTGTAATCGTCTGACTTCGCAAATTCCAGGATTTCTTTTACCTCTTCCGAGTCATTCTTAAATCTCAGATGAATCGTGTTGGTTCCTTCCGGCGCACGTCCGCAGATAACTACCTCTTTTGTTCCCTTATCTCCAAAGTTCATGCCCTCGAAAGCAAGGGTTACATTGTTGCCGATACCCTCGACGCTTTCATCCGTCTTTGTGAAGGTATCTCCATATATCGAATCCGCATCCAGGGCTCTGACATCGTAAAATGCTCTGCTCTGCTTGGCAAAAGAAAAGCCCTTGATATGCATCTTGTTGAATACTTTAAAGCTGATACTCTGAATTCCTGTAAGTCTTTCTGAAAGTTTCCAGGTATCCTCCTGATAAACATTCCAGATGGATTTCTTCTGATAAAGAGCCTTCTTAAGGCACTTACTATCAGGCTCGCCGCAGATTCCCTTCCAGACTTCGATCACATATTCATCGTCATTAAGCGTGAAGATTGGAACTGTGATCTCATCAGAGCCATCTTTTCCAAAATCAATTCCGCTAAAGGAAATAACCGTCTCCTCACCCTTTGCTGATGCAACACCGTGATCATTGCCGCTGCCGATCTGGCCGACATAGGAAGTATAGAGACTTCCAGGAATAAATCCATAGGGATCAAGGTAAGCTGTGCCGATTCCCTCAACCTTAAATTCAAGGCAGGACATAACAGCTACAACATCGCGGCCGCTCTTTGCTTCGCAGCGAAGGACAAAGTCGCCGTCGCCGAGAGCTTCTATCTCGCAGATATCACCATTCTGAGTGATCTTTGCCACATTAGTATCTGTGCCGTTAGGGTTAAGAGCCCTATAGGTGATTTCCTTATCTGTTGCATCCTTAGGGAAAATCTGAGCTTTCGCACTGATCTTACGGTTATCCTCTGTAAGCACATTTCGGTTCTGAATCTTAGAATTTGCTGACTCAGCTTCTGGCTCGGAACTATTTTCCAATGCTGTGACGCTGAGTTCAATCTTCCTCACCGGAACCTTATCAGCCTTTGTCACATCGATCTTTATGCTGTCAGGATTACCTGTGCATTTCACGATTGCAAGAAGCTTTCCGTTAAAGAGCTTTCGACAGGATGACTGATAGCTGTCATAATCAGTGCTGTCTCCGTTATCAAGGCCCACCAGTTTTCCGTCTCCGCTGACAGTTACATTTACATAGTCCGATGCGTTCTCAACAGGATTTCCGTCCCTATCAACCGCACTTATCTCCGCAAATACAATATCTGCAGCAGGGCCACTCTGATATTTCTCAAGCCTCTTATCAATCTGAACCACAAATCTGTCGGTATCGCCAAAAGATCTGTGAACGTCAGTCGCAATTTCTTTTCCCGAAGCATCATAGGCTACAGCCTTAAGTTCGCCTTTCTCGTAAGCCACCTGATAATCCGCAAAGATCTTATCGCCACTGTGAGGCTCGTGAGTAAGTGCCTGCTTTCCAAGGCTCCTGCCGTTTACAAAAAGCTCAACCTCCGGAGCATTTGAAACGACTCTCACATCTATAAGCTGTCCCTCGTTGAAATCCCAATATGGGAAAACATGGACGAAGGGGTCATCCTCTGCGCTCACCCATGCTGATTTCCAGGCGTAAAAAGCATCTTTATAAAAACCGGCCGTATCAATAAGGCCAAAGTAAGAATTCTTGGTGTGATAAGGAGTTGGCTCTCCAATGTAGTCATAGCCTGTCCAAATGAACTGGCCCATGGAAAACTCCATATCTCTGTCCTTGCAAATGCAGGCCTGAACGCTGTCAGCGCCCCAGCTGGTAGTGCTGTTTCCAAGAGAAGAGCACTGCTCATCGCTGTCACAGAGAACAGGAACTGCGAGAGGGAAATGATAAACGCCCCTGCTCTGAACAATGGAATAGGTCTCACTTCCATAGATGATCCAGTCCGGATGCTCCTTGTGATGCTGCTCATAATAATTCTCAGCGTAGTTGTAACCTGCAACCTTGAGGATATCCGCACATTTCTGCGCCATCTCCCAAGGCATATAGTTAGAGCCAATTGTGACTCTTGCATTCATAAGAGGATCATGCAGCTCAACATTGGTTTTGAGGTCCCGCGTTACTTCCTGACCTCGCTCGCTTGCATGAGTATCGTAGATCTCATTTCCGATGCTCCACATGATCACAGATGGGTGATTTCTGTCTCTTCTAACCCAGCTGGCAACATCTCTCTCGTGCCACTTGGGGAAAAATCTTGCGTAGTCAAACTCAGTCTTTGGCCCTTCCCACATATCAAAGGCCTCTGATACCAAAAGAAATCCCATCTCATCCGCAAGGCTTATTACCTGCGGATCGTACATATTGTGGGTAAGCCTGATGGCGTTAACTCCCATCTCACGAAGCTGGATAAGACGCCTTCTCATGGCAGTGTTGTTGTAAGCTGAACCAAGAGCGCCAAGATCGTGATGAAGGCACACACCATTCAGCTTCATGTTCCTGTCGTTTAGGAAAAATCCATGGTTGGGATCCATTCGTACATCCCTGAAACCTATGGATACTGTTTCCTTCTGGATTATCCTGCCGCTGTATGCAGCACTATCTCCAGCATTTGCTATATCTGCATTCTTTGTGCCCGTAGAATCCTCACAAAGCACGTGAAGACTTACAACAAGTTTATACAAAACGGGATTTTTAACATCCCACTCTTTTACATCTTTTGCAAAAAGAGCTGCACTTGTAGCACACGCATTCTCACTTATTGCAGGGAGAATATTCTGTGCATCATTCTCTTTAAATTCTAAAGGAACCTTATTTCCCTTAGCGTCATAGAGCTCATAGGAAACCCGGAACTTAGCACCACTTCCTGCACCCGAAGATTCGTGTCCACTGAGAGCGCATGAATCCTTAGCGTCTGCCCCGCACACTTCGGTGGTGACGCACATTTCATAGCCGCCATCAGCTTTGGTGCTGTGGACATAGACTCCATTCTCCGGGATGTAGGTTTTCTCATATTTGCAGAGCCAGACATTTCTGTAAATTCCTGCGCCCGAATACCAGCGGGTGTTGGGGAACTTGCATCTGGCAGCAACTGCCAGGTGATTTGCACCCTCTTTTACGAAATCAGTGATATCAAGGATGAACTGAGAGTAGCCGTACTTCCACTCTCCTGCTGCCTTGCCGTTTACATATACAATGCTGTCCATGTAAATGCCGTCAAAAACAAGAGCTATCTTTCCGGAAACATCCTCCTTGGACAGCTCAAAGTCCTTGATATACCAGCCTGTTGAATCCTTGTAGAGATTCGCCGTGTCGTGTATGAGATAGTCGTGAGGAATCTCGACATCAGTAAAGTCGTCAAGATGCTCCATTGCTGTCTCATACTCTGTTCCGTATTCTGCTTCCCAAAACTTCCAACCTTCTGTGAAAAGACTCTTCATTTTATACCCTCTCTGTTATAGGGAGCTCAAATGGACTCATAGGAATGCCTGTTTCATTGGTGATAAGTCCGCCGTGATAGGTATTCTCGCAGCACCACTGAACCTTGGATGCATGATTCTTGCACTCATCACAGATGAGAAGAATCCTCTCTTTATCCGGCTCAATTACTGCGCTTGCTTTATGTCTCTGGCCGCTCTCGTCAAGGATGTACATATCCTCAATCTCGCATCCCTTGCCTGCATCAAGGACTGTAAGTCCATTGCAATGAGTAAGCTCAACAGCTACCGCAGGCCGTCCGCCATGTCCGATAACTCCCGTAACGCTTTTAACTACAGGACCTGTGTACTCTCCATTATAGCAGTATTTTAGGTAACATGCCCACAGTGCAAGTCTCTCTCCGATAGGTTCTTTTGTCACAGGGTGAAGGTCATTATCTTCGCCAAGTCCCAAAGTTACAGCAAGTCCTGTTCCGGGAATATCGAGGAGCTTGTTCTGGACAAGTCTGAAGCCGCCCCAGTCATCCTCTCTAGGAAGCTGATCGATCACAAAGTTAGGAAGCTGAACTCCGATAAACGGAAGGCTCTCGTCCTGCCATGCCTTTCTATATCCCTCAACCATGCGCTTTGTGAAGTCATTGTAGTCATAGCCATCCTCAACGTTCGACTCTCCCTGATACCAGAGAACACCGTCAACCGAGAAGTTGTGGCAAGGCGCCGTCATGGCGTTGTAAAGACCTGTTGGCTTCCAGTTGATAAAGTCTGTCTCCGGAATCTTGTCGCACTTTGCTGCGATCTTGTAATCCCATATTCCATCGAGTCTTACTTCTGCCTTGTCGTTAAATATCTTGTAATCCTTGCCAGGTGTGAATCTTCCGATGCCTGTCTCAACACAGAGTCTTATGGCTATCGTATTATCTTTTTCCCTTGTAAGTCCCTCAGGAATATCATATTTTCTAGGTGGATACTGATAAAAAGTCTCGCCTACCTTCTGACCGTTTACAAAAACGACATCCGCGTCAACCATTGTTCCGAGGAAAAGACGTGCTTTTTTACCTGCAAGTTCCTTAGGAAGATCAAACTTTTTCCTGAACCATACGCTTCCAATGAAGCCGTCAAGCTCAGTTCCCTTAAAGAAGTTAGGGATTTCAAAAGTTCCCCAGCCATCCTTCTTTGTATCAAAATCATCACTTTCCCAGTGATTCTTAATTCCTTCATCTGCCTTGTAGAGGCCACCTCTCCAGGCATCTCCATTTTCCATGTTCTTCTGCATCTGACCTTTTCTGAAGTCGTCGTCAGCGTACTGATCTGCGATTGCAAGAAGATCATCGTAGCCCTCAAGCATCTGTCTGCTCATCCAGGAGTAAACATTTGAGCCGCCAAGGCTGGCATTGATAAAGCCAACTGTCTGGCCTGTAAGTCTCTGAAGATTCTTGGCAAAGAAGTATCCGGTTGCCGAGAAGTTCATTATTGTCTCCTGACTTACGCTCTTCCAGTCACCTGTGTTGTGCTCCTCGTAAGGACCGTCGTAGCAGGTTTCTTCTACAATCTTGAAGGTTCTGATCCTGTCATTTGGCTCTACACTTAAAACCTCAGGATATTTATCTTTTACCCTTGCAATGGGAAGCTCCATATTAGACTGGCCTGAGCAGAACCAAACAAGTCCAACCATTACATCTTTGACTGTGATGCTGCTGCCTTTGTCATCGCTCACCACAAGCTCATAAGGGCCGCCGCTCTCTCTTGCAGGAAGATAAATATCAAACCTGCCTGATGAATTGCAGACGCCTGTGGTCATATCCCAAACATCGCTATTATCTGCTTTTTCAAGATTTGTAGAAACACTACCTGTATTTTCAACTGAAGCTTCACAGTCTTCAACCTTTGAAAGCTTCGCGGTCACAACTGCTCCTGCTGCGTCCCATCCCCATATATGTATACTTTTTCTGCGCTGCAGTACAACTCCATCTGAAAGCAGACGCGGTAATCTAAGCTCTGACATTTTATGATCTCCGTAAGATATGTATGTATTATTTGACTAATTTGTCATATGTTCTTGGGCATTGTCCAAGAACATATAGTATTGCTGATACCGATTATAACTCAGATCCAAAAAATCCTGCCGCGTATTTGTTGCCCAGATTGTCTCAATTTTTGCCACGTTTTGTATGTATTATTGGACTAAATTGCAGAAATGCGCACTACGCTGCGCATTTCGTGAAACCATGATACAAGTGCAAATAGGCCCTGCGACGTAGTCGCACTGGAATGGCCTATTTGTCATATGTTCTTGGGCATTGTCCAAGA
>JAEEGL012100653.1_pt1 | contig 21515 bp, 22 predicted proteins | sample 9134231 | NCBI WGS metagenome assembly JAEEGL01 (sample SAMN16246548, study PRJNA631951) | gut metagenome | biome: gut microbiome; feature: rumen; material: fiber-attached | host: Bos | place: Iran: Karaj | collected 2018-10
CTGCGGTCGCGGCGCTGATCTTCGAGAAATCGCAGGCGGCACAGCGTGCGCGTGAAGCTGCAAAGAAGGCGCGTGAGACCGCAAGACGCAAGTCCGCGATGGAATCGGCATCGCTGCCGGGCAAGCTTGCAGACTGCTCCGAGCGCGATATTGAATTCACCGAAATCTATATCGTTGAGGGTGATTCCGCAGGCGGCTCCGCAAAGAAGGGCAGAGACCGGCGCTATCAGGCGATTCTGCCGCTCTGGGGCAAGATGCTCAATGTGGAGCGTGTGCGCATCGACAAGGTCTACGGCAATGATAAATTGCAGCCTGTTGTCACGGCGCTCGGCACATCCATCGGCGAGGATTTCGACATCACGAAGCTCAGATACGGCAAGGTCATCATCATGGCGGATGCCGATGTGGACGGCTGCCATATCCGCACGCTGCTGCTGACATTCTTCTTCCGCTTCATGAGACCGCTCATTGAGAACGGCAATATCTATATCGCACAGCCGCCGCTCTTCCGTGTCACAAAGGGAAAAACGCATAAATACGCATTTTCCGATGAGGAGCGAGACAGGTATATCGCGGAGCTCGGCGCGGGCGGCGCAAAGCTCGAGGTGCAGAGATACAAGGGTCTTGGTGAGATGGACCCCGATCAGCTCTGGGAGACCACAATGGATCCTGAGACCCGCACGATGATCCGGGTCACGATGGAGGATGCGATGAAGGCAGACGAGATCTTCTCGATCCTTATGGGCGACAAGGTGCAGCCGAGACGCGAATTCATCGAGACCAATGCAAAATATGCGACCAATCTGGATATCTGATCAAATTTTGTAAGACCTCTGAAAGGAGGTATCCCCTATGGCAAAGGAAACAAAGCTGTTTTCCGTGCAGACGGAGATGCGCGATCTTGACTATGAGGATGTGTACCGCATCTACTTGCAGGAGGAGCGCGGCAGAGACCGCAGAACCGCAATGATCGTCTGCGGCATTCTGGCAGCAGTCTTTGTGCTGATGACGGTGCTGTTCCATAATTTCACCTTCCTGATCTATGCAGGCGGCTGCCTGATCGTCGCGGGCATGTATTATCTGGTGCCGACGAACCGTAAATTTCTGGCGCAGAATAAGCTGCAATACGGCGAAAAGCGCGAGACGACGTTCTTTCCGCATCATATCTCGACCTTTGAGCTGCTCGATGACGAGGAGGAGCTCAGCGAGGAGGAGAAGCAGGAGGCGACCACGGAATTTTCCACCGGCGTCATGAAAGCGTATGAAAATGAGCGCGGCTTCCTCTTTGCAGACGGCAAGATCTCGAATCAGTTTCTCTATCTTGCAAAGCGGAATCTTGATGAGGAGGAGATCGAGTCGATCCGCACCTTCGCAAAGGATCGCTGCTCGGGCGGCTATCTTCTGCTGGAGATGCGCACGATGCTCGACGGCTCCGACGGTGCGGAGGATGAAGAAGAAACCCGCGAATCTACGCTGGTTTCCGGCGCGTGCGATCAGTATTACGGCGCAAAGCGGCTGCATCTCTATGACGAATCGGGCAGACGGATCAAGCCTGAGAATGAGGACGGGGACGCAGAAGCAGAATATGCGGCAGACGCCGATGATGCACAGCAGGAAAGCCATACGGCAGTGATGGATGCGCCGGAAATGGACGTTGATGCCGAATGGGAAAAGATCGTTTCGGAGGATGCCGATGAGTAAAAATCCGACGCTGACAAAGCGCTATCACATCCCGCTGGATATGTTCATGGATGCGTTCCGCGCATTTCAGCGAAAATATGTTTATCCGCAGAACATCGTGCTTTCGGTGATTCTGCTGGCGGTCGCGGGCGTCTATGTCTATGCCGCGGTGCGCGACAGCTCCAAGACGCTGCCCTATATCGTGATTGTGTTCTGCGTGGCATTTGTGATGAGCACATGGTATAAGACGCTGAAAATGCGGCGGTCGCTGCGGGAAGCGCTCAAAGAGATCGAGAGCGACACCTATGAGATGAAGCTCTTTTCTGATAAGCTGACAATCCGCACGGAGGATGCTGTGCCGGTTCCCGCTGAGACAGCGGCTTCTTCGGAAGCAGACGAAGCACCGGGGGCGGATCCGGAGCCCGCAGAGGATGCTGCATCAGAGGATGCGGAAGGCTTCAATTCCATTTTCCCGGAGAAGCTCGCAGAGCCGGTGCAGGATATTCCGCCGACGGAGATCTTCTTCGAGGACAGAGTGAAAATTCACGAATTTGCGGAATATTTCATGGTATATCTTGTGAAGCGGAACTTTTATCTGATCCCCAAAAAGGATTTTTCTGAGAATGAGCTCACACAGCTCCGCACAGCATTCAAACTATAATTTCCTTTGACAGAAAGGAGCCTGAGACTCTTGTACGATACAAGTAATTCGATTCTGATTCATCGCGATATTGAGGAGGAAATGCGGTCATCGTTCTTAGCATATTCGATGTCCGTTATCACCTCGCGTGCCCTGCCGGATGTCAGGGACGGTCTGAAGCCTGTTCACCGGCGCATTCTCTACACGCTCTTTGAGAAGAGCCTGACGCCGGAAAAGCCGTACCGTAAATGTGCGGACATCGTCGGTACCGTGCTCGGTGAGTATCATCCGCACGGCGATGCGTCTGTTTATATGGCGCTCGTGCGTCTGGCGCAGGATTTCTCGATGCGCTATCCGCTCGTGGACGGTCACGGCAACTTCGGTACCGTGGACGGCGACCCGCCTGCTGCTTACCGTTACACAGAAGCGAAAATGACAAAAATGTCAACCTGCATGCTGACGGACATTCAGAAGGAAACGGTCGATTTCCAGTCGAACTACGATGACCGTCTGAAGGAGCCGGTCGTGCTGCCGTCGCGCTTCCCGAATCTGCTGGTCAACGGCTCGGAGGGCATCGCGGTCGGTATGGCATCGCATATCCCGCCGCACAATCTCGGCGAGGTCATCGACGGGCTGGATTATCTGATCGAAAACCCGGATGCAACGCTTGAACAGCTCATGCAGTTCATCAAAGGACCGGACTTCCCGACCGGCGGCGTCATCATGGGCAGAGCGGGCATCCGTGCAGCCTATGCGACCGGCAGAGCAAAGCTCACCGTGCGCTCGAAGACCGAGATCACCGAGATCAAGAACCGTCAGTGCATCATTGTGCATGAGATTCCGTACATGGTCAACAAGGCGGAGCTCATCAAGTCGATTGCCGAGCTTGCAAAGGAAAAGAGAGTCGAGGGCATTCACGATATCCGCGACGAATCGGGCAGAGAGGAAGAGGTCCGCATCTGCATCGAGCTCAAAAAGGACGCAAATGCGAACCTTGTGCTCAATCAGCTTTTCCGCTATACACAGCTTCAGGATACCTACGGCGTCATCATGCTGGCGCTCGTGAACGGCATCCCGCGTGAGCTTTCGCTGAAGCAGATTCTGGAGCTCTATCTGGAGCATCAGGTCGATGTTGTGCAGAGAGCCTGCCGCTACGATCTCCGCAAGGCGAGAGAGCGTGCGCATATTTTGCAGGGCTTCCTGGTTGCACTCGATTTCATTGACGAGGTTGTGGCAATTCTGCGCAGCTCGAAGACGATCCCCGAGGGCAAGCAGCGCCTGATGGAGCGCTTTGCTGAGGTCGATCTCACAACGCTGATGGAAGACCCCGCATACCGTGCCGCGATGGGCATGGCGGTCGATCCTTCCGAAAAGGAATACCCGACGATCGGTCTTTCTGAAGCGCAGGCAGACGCGATTGTCTCCATGCGTCTCGGTCAGCTGACAGGTCTCGAGCGCGACAAAATCCTCAATGAGGTCATGTCCCTCTGCGATAAAATCAACGATCTGCGCGATATTCTCGCACACAAGGAGCGTCAGCTCGGCATCATCCGCGATGACCTCGAGGAGATCCGCGGCAAATACGGCGACGAGCGCAGAACCGAGATTGAGAATGTCAGCGGCGAAATGGATATTGAGGATCTGATCCCGGTCGAGGACTGCGTGGTCACATATACAAACTTCGGCTATATCAAGCGTGTGCCGCTCTCTGTCTATAAGTCGCAGAAGCGCGGCGGCAGAGGCGTCACGGGCATGAAGCAGCGCGAGGAGGACTTTGCCTCCGAAATGTTCGTTGCCTCAAGCCATGACCATGTGCTTTTCTTCACAAACCGCGGCATCATGTTCGATCTCAAGTGCTATGAGATTCCGATGGGCGGCAAGGACAGCAAGGGCACGAACATCGTGAACCTGCTCCCGCTCATGGAGAATGAGAAGATCGCTGCGATGATGAAGGTCAGCGAATTCAATGACGAGAGCTATATCGTCATGGTGACCAAGAACGGCAAGATTAAGCGCACGGCGCTTCCGGCATACAAAAATGTACGCAAGAACGGCATTATTGCGATCAAGCTCGAGGAGGGCGATGAGATTGCGGGTGTCCGCATGACGAACGGCAAGGATCAGCTCATTGTCGCGACAAAGAACGGCATGGCGATCCGCTGCGACGAAAACTGCATCCGTCCGCAGGGCAGAAGCGCACACGGCGTCCGCATCATGAAGCTCAGAGAGGGCGATGAGATTGTCTCGATGGCGCGTGTCAGAGCGGGTGCATCTCTGCTGACTGTCACCGAAAAGGGCTTCGGCAAGCGCGCTGACATCGAAAGCTATCCGCTCAGAAACCGCGGCGGCTTCGGCATCACGAACTACAAGCCCGACGATGAGCGCGGCAAGGTCTGCGGCATCAAGGTCGTCGATGAATCCGATGATATTATCCTTATTTCGAGCGACGGCATCATCATCCGCATCCGTACAAGCGATATCCGCATGATGGGACGCATCGCAAAGGGCGTCCGCGTGATGCGCGTCTCCGAGACCGGCAGAGTGGTGGCATTCACCCGCACGGAGCACGAGGAAGATGCGGAAATGAGCGAGGTCGAGCAGCTCTCCGAGGAGGAGCTTGCGGCACAGGAGCAGGAGGCAAAGGCGGCGGAGACCGCTGAGGCAGCCGTTCCCGAGGAGCCGGCAGAGTCCGATGACGCGGAGGAAGCGGAAGAGGAATCCTGACCTGCACACAGTCTGCTGATATTCGGCGCAGGGAAATCGGCGAAGAAATAAAACTATATGCGAAAGGAGATATCTCCCATGCAGGCAATAAAATGTGAGCTTTGCGGCGGCAATCAGCTGATCAAGAAGGACGGCTTTTTCCAGTGTGAATTCTGCGGCACGAAATATACGCTTGAGGAGGCGCGCAAGCTGTTTGTCAGCGGAACGGTCTCCGTTGAGGGCGATGTCAAAACAAAAGATGCCGATTTCATTGTCAAGGCAGGCAAGCTGAAAAAGTATAACGGCAAATCGACCGATGTGGTGATTCCCGAAAATGTCAAGGTGCTGGGAGACTTCTGCTTTAGTGGTCTCAATATTGAGACAGTTGTGATTCCAAGCAGCGTGACAACGATCGGTTATCGTGCTTTTGCCGGTTGCACGAGCTTGACCTCAATCGAGATTCCAAGCAGCGTGGTAGAAATCGGATGGGATGCTTTTGCCGGCTGCACAAGTCTGACCTCGGTCAGGATTCCGGGCAGTGTGAAAGAAATCGGCTCGGATGCTTTTGCCGGCTGCACAAGTCTGACCTCGATCGAGATTCCGAGCAGTGTAAAAAGAATTGGCAGTGACGCTTTTTCTGACTGTAAGAGTTTGTCCTCAGTTCAAATTTCAGACAGATTGATGTTCATCGGTGATTTTGCTTTTAAGGGCTGCGAAAGATTGATTTCAGTTCATATTTCGGACAGCTTAACAGAGGTAGAAAAGAAAAATCTCAGATTTGACCCTGACTGGATAGATAGTTATATCGGTAACAATGCTTTTATGTATTGTAAGTGCTTGACCTCAATCGAGATTCCGAGCATCGTGAAAGAAATCCGCAGGTATGCTTTTTCCGGCTGCACGAGCTTGACTTCGATCAAGATTCCAGACAGCGTGATAGAAATCGGTGAGTGTGCTTTTGACGGCTGCACGAGCTTGACTTCGATCAAGATTCCGAGCAGCGTGACAAAAATCGGTGATCGTGCTTTTTCCGGCTGCAAGAGCCTGACCTCGATCGAGATTCCGAGCAGCGTGACAAAAATCGGTGATCGTGCTTTTTCCGGCTGCAAGAGCCTGACCTCGATCGAGATTCCAGACAGCGTGACAGAAATCGGTGAGCATGCTTTTTCCGACTGCACATCTCTTGATCCGGCAAAGATCAGAATATCCCCAAGAAAACAACAGATTTTTACAGGGTTACTAAAAAAAGGTTATTGTGAAAAATGCGCCGGACCGCTGGAAAAGAGACAAGTGGGCGGTTATGTATGCTCCAGATGCGGTGCTATATATCTGATGCTTTTCTAAAAACAAATGATAAACGGAGGCTGCCTATGGAAAGAAAGATCGAATCCGGCTTTGTCAAGAGATTCATCTTGGTATTTCTCGGCAGCCTTTTTGTGCAGTGCTTCTGCTGGGCGATGTACAGCTACCTCTCGCTCTCTGTCTGGCTCTGCGGGCTGAGCGCCGTTGTCACGGCGATCCTCTATCATTTCCTGCAAGCGGAGGAGGAGACGGGAATCTCACGCAGAAGCGTCTTTTTTGCTGCAATCCTCACGCCGTTTCTGATAAGCACGGCAGTGACGGTCGTGCAGCTCATCAAATACCCGCAGCTCAATTTGCTGAGTGCAAATCTCGACGGCGTCTCGCCGATGACGGAGCTCATCTCGCTCTATGCGGCGCGGCTCATGCTGAACGGCATCCCGCTGCTGATCTTCGCGGCGGTGGACAGGGCATATCTTGCGGGAAAGGGTGGACAGCATGCAAAAGATTCGTAATTTCGCAGTATTTCTGCTGATTCCGCTGCACCTGCTGATTTATCCGGCAGAATTTCAGAACGGAGCGCTGTTTTTCGGCGCCTGCTTGCTGGCGCTGCTTGCGGATTTTGCGCTCTCCTTCCGGGATCTGCGCATCTTCACCGCAAGGCGCGGTAAAATCGGCGTATTTGCGCATGATTTCCTGCCGCATCTCGGAAAAAAGGCGCTCATTGCCGCCGCGGATTTTGTGATCTATCTGATTCTGAACGTGACGCAGCATCACAGTTTTGACGGCTTTATTTTCGATAATGAGCTGCTCTGGTTTTCCATCTGTATCGCGGAGCTGATCTGCGGGCTGCTTGTGAGCTTTGTCACGGGCGCTGCAAGCACGATGCTTCATCATGACGACATAGAAAAGCGGTGAAGCAGATGCGGAAGAAACGGGCGTGGATGCGGTATGTCTGGTGCGGGATTGCGATGTTTCTGCTCCAGGTGTTCAGCATCCTGATTCAGGCAAGAGGCGGCTTCTTTTATGCCTACGGCTTCAACTTTGTGCTCTCCCTCGGCATCATGATGTTCAGCGCAAAGCTCTTTGAGGATAAGCAGCGCACATTTCTGCGCTATATGCGCGACTTTCTGCCCTATCTGCTGCAAACGGTCTGTGTGATCGGCACAGATCTCCTGCTTGCGCTTCTGGCGATGCATCTGTCATCGAAGCTCTACATGCCGGATTATCTTGTCAGCGCGGATACTGTAACGATCATATTATTTGCGTTTGTGTCGGGCGGGATGCCCTATATCTTGATTCAGATTCTCTGCGCGGCGGTCGGCTTTCTGATCGCGGCAGGGTTCTCCATTGCGGACTACATCAATCGGAGGCGATAACATGACAAATGCGGAAATTCTTTCGCATATTGACCACACGCTCCTGAAACAGGATGCAAAATGGGAGGATATTGCAAAGCTCTGCGAGGAGGCACTCAGGTTTCACACGGCATCGGTCTGTATCCCGTCTGCGTGGGTGGAAAAGGCGCATGCAGCGTATCCTGCGCTCACGCTCTGCACGGTGATCGGCTTCCCGCTCGGCTATGTCCCGACTGCGGTGAAGGTTTATGAGGCGGCGCTGGCGAAAGAGCAGGGCGCTGCCGAAATTGATATGGTAATCAACGTATCTGCGCTGAAAAGCGGCGATGATAACGCCGTGCTTGATGACATTCGGCAGGTGCGGAAGGCAGCAGAGGGATGTATCCTCAAGGTCATCATCGAGACCTGTCTGCTCACGGAGGCGGAGAAGATCCGCTGCTGTGAGATGGTGACAGCAGCCGGCGCAGATTTCATCAAGACCTCGACGGGATTCAGCACCGCCGGGGCTGCACTGGAGGATATTGCACTGTTCAGACAGCATATCGGCGCGAATGTGAAGATCAAGGCAGCGGGCGGCATCCGCACACGCGAACAGATGGAAGCATTCCTTGCGGCAGGCTGCGACCGCCTCGGCACGAGCGCGGCGCGCATCCTCTTTGATGCGCCGTGAAGGTGCTGCTTTCGGGATACGACAGACTTACGCAGGAGCTCATGTTCCGCGTCTATGCCGCTGAGATCCCGACAGCGGACAGAAAGCTGCGGACACATCTTGCGCACAACTATGCAAACGATCTGCTGGGCGCTGCGCTCGAAGCGGATTTCGGCGTGAAGCACGCAAAGATTGTGCGGAAGGAGCACGAAAAGCCGCTTCTCGTGCATGAATCGCTGCACATGAATATCTCGCACTGCAAGGGGCTTGCAGTCGCGGCAATCGGCAAAATGCCGCTCGGCGTCGATGCAGAGCCGCCGCGGGAAATCGCAGAAAAAATGATGCGCACTGTCTGCATGCCGGCGGAATTCCGCTGGCTCGGCGAGCAGCCCGCAGAGCAGCGTGCGTTTTGCTTCTCGCGCCTCTGGACGCTGAAGGAAGCATATACAAAATATACCGGCGAGGGCATCCGCCGCCCCTTCTCGACGCTCGGCTTCAAGCTCGGCAGGGCGGCAGACAGCCTGCGCAATGACACAATCGAATTCCTGCACCCGGCGGCATGCAAGGTGCGGTTCTATCAGATGCTCTGCGGCGAAAAATATGCCGTATCGCTCTGCATCCCGCGGCTCGGCGCAGGCGGATTCGATCTCTCGAAGCTGCCCGAGGGGTGGGTGCTGAACAGAGACGGAGACTGAACACCTGCCGCAGGATCGGAGGGCGCAGAAATGACACGGCTGAATCAGAAGGATCTCCCGTTCAGAAAGCTGTTTGATGTCAGAACAACAGATCAGTTCCGGGCATTTGCCGCGGTCTCAGAGGGCAGGCTGCTGTATATCACCGAAGAGCAGGCGGGCATGATGCTGGTGCACTGCGAGAGAATGATTTTTCAGCTCAGCAAGGAAGAATTCCGGGCACATGCCGAACGGGCAAGGAAAAACGGTAAATTGCAGAAAGCCTTTGACAATCACTGGGTCACGCCCGAAGAAATCGAGGCGCTTTGCAGATAATATATCGGAGGAACATGACAAATGATCTTGCTGCTTATTTTGGCGGGGCTGTGTATTTACACTGCATATGCCTACAACAAAAAGCGGAAGTTTTATCTGGAGCACGGCAGAGAGGTCTCAGGTGAGGTGCTGTTCTTTGAGAAGCGGCGCGGCTGGAAAGGGCAGAAGAACTATCCCTATTACATGCTGAAGGTCGCGGCAGAGGGCAGGGAATATCTCATCGAGACGGACAACTCAAAGGCGCGGAAATACGGGAAGCAGACGGATATTGTCCTCTTTGTGCCGGAGGAGCTTGAAAATCCGCTCTCGGAAGGCAATCTCGCGCTTTACAGCGCACAGGCACAGACCCCCGAGGCGCGTTCTCAGGTCGCGGATCTCTACGCGAAATCGCAGGATATGGAACGCGAGCTCGACCGGGTCAACACGCAGATGCGTACAAATCTGGCAATCATCAAGGAGGATCTGCCGGGGCTCGGCGGCATCATTTTCGCTGCCGTGTTCGGCGCGTTCCTGCTGGCGCTCGCGGTCATTACTGCGATCGGGGCGCTCATCAAGTAAACAAAACAAATGGAGGAAACGGCTATGCTGTCGATTGATCTGCGCGGTCACACCGCACTCATCACAGGCGCCTCGGGCATGCTCGGGCGCGTCATCGCACGCACCTTCGCCGACTGCGGTGCAAACCTCATCCTGCATTATTGCCGCAACAAGGAGGAAGCCGTCGCGCTCGGCAATGAGCTCCGCTCGAAGACCGGCAGACGCATCCTCACGGTGCAGGCGGATATTACAGACGCCGATTCTGTCAGAGCGATGCGCGATACGGTCGCGGCCTCGTCTGTCGGGATGCCGGATATTCTGGTGCACAATGCGGTGATTCAGTATGAATGGAAGCCGGTTCTTGAGCAGCCGCTCGGCGATTTTGACAGTCAGTACGGCTCCTGCGTGATGCAGACGGTGCACATGACGCAGGCGTTCGTGCCGCATATCATCCAAAAGGGCGAGGGCGGCAGAATTGTGGTCATCAACACGGAATGCGCGGCGCTCGCAGAGGCAAACTGCGGTGCCTACACTGCCGCAAAGCGCGGGCTCGACGGGCTTGTGCGCGTGCTGGCAAAGGAGCTGGGACCCGATAACATTACGGTGAATCAGGTCGCGCCCGGCTGGACGGTCACGGAGAATGACCGCAGAAACCGCACCGAGGTACAGCCCGATTACGACAGGACCGTACCGCTCGGGCGGCGCGGCACAGACGCTGAAATCGCGCAGATGTGTGCATTTCTCGCATCGCCGCTCGCCTCCTTCACAACCGGCGCCTATATCCCGGTCTCCGGCGGCAGAGTGATGCCGGCGATCTGATCCGGCGGTATCGCAAATCATCTGAAATCATGAGACCGCAGGCCGGTCTCTGAAAAGAAAGGAATATGTTACATGAATACCAACAGCTATGAATCCCCGTTTTGCACCCGCTATGCAAGCCGAGAGATGCAGTATCTCTTCTCCGCAGACAAGAAGTTCACGACATGGCGCCGCCTCTGGGTCGCGCTGGCAAGAGCAGAGCATGAGCTCGGGCTGAATGTCACCGCGGAGCAGGTCGCGGAGCTTGAGGCACACATCGAGGATATTGACTACGAAGCAGCCGCAAAGCGCGAGAAGGAGTGCCGCCATGACGTCATGTCGCATGTCTACGCCTACGGCCTCTGCTGCCCGAATGCAAAGGGCATCATTCACCTCGGCGCAACCTCCTGCTATGTCGGCGACAACACCGACATTATCATCATGCGCGATGCGCTGAAGCTCGTGCGCACAAAGCTCGTCTCCGTGCTCGCAAATCTTGCGAAGTTCGCGGAGGAGTGGAAGGCACAGCCCTGTCTGGCATACACCCACTGTCAGCCTGCACAGCTCACGACCGTCGGCAAGCGTGCGACGCTCTGGATGAATGAGCTGCTGATGGATCTTGAGGAGCTCGACTTCCAGCTTGGCAGAATGAAGCTGCTCGGCTCGAAGGGCACGACCGGCACGCAGGCATCCTTCATGGAGCTTTTCGGCGGCGACGGCGCGAAGATCCGTGCGATGGAGCAGAAGATCGCTGCGGAGATGGGCTTTGCACCCGATGCGGTCGTTCCTGTCTCCGGTCAGACCTACTCCCGCAAGGTCGATGCACAGGTGCTCAATGTGCTCTCCGGCATTGCACAGAGCGCGATGAAGTTTGCGAATGACATCCGTCTGCTGCAATCCTTCAAGGAGATCGAAGAGCCGTTTGAGAAGGGGCAGATCGGCTCCTCTGCAATGGCATACAAGCGCAACCCGATGCGCTGCGAGCGCATCACCGCACTCGCCCGCTACCTCATGACCGACACGCTGAATCCGGCATTCACCGCGGGTACACAGTGGTTTGAGCGCACGCTCGACGATTCCGCAAACAAGCGCATCGCCGTCGCGGAGGGCTTCCTCGCGGCAGACGCGATCCTCAATATCATGATGAACGTCACGAGCGGACTGGTCGTTTATCCGGCAGTCATCCGTCAGCGCGTGATGGCAGAGCTGCCGTTCATGGCGACCGAGAATGTCATCATGGACGCTGCGGCAAAGGGCGGCGACCGTCAGGAGCTGCATGAGCATATCCGCGTGCATTCGATGGCGGCGGGTGCCGAGGTCAAGCAGAAGGGCCTTGCAAACGATCTCTGCACGCGCATCGTGAACGATCCGATCTTCGGCGTCACCGAGGAGGAGCTGAACGCAAAGCTCGATCCGGCAAACTACACCGGCAGAAGCGTGCAGCAGGTCGAGGAGTTTCTCGCAGAATTTGTCGCGCCGGTGCTCGCAAATGCGGAAACTTCCGGCGAGGTTGAGCTGACTGTGTGATGATTTGCGGAGAATTCCGATATTTCTCTTGACAATTTACGCGAAATGTTCTATAATAAAAGATACTTGTCGGCATAGATACAAAAACACCGGTCTTCGGGGATTTGACCTATCTCCTGCCGATATACGAAAAACAAGGAGGCTTGGCAGTGAAGAACAAGAAATCAGTCTTCTTCATCGTGGCGATTCTGATCATCGCGTTCGCGGTTTCGACCGTGCTCGGCGTGAAGAATCAGTACGGCGACCTCACCACCACCTATATCAAGGGTCTCAGAGATATCCGTCTCGGCATTGATATTCAGGGCGGCGTGGACGTCACCTTCTCGCCCGCAGACGGTGAAGATGCAGACGCGGATCAGCTCGATTCCGTCAAGGAGGTCATGAAGACCCGTCTGGTGACACTCGGCGTAAATGACTACGAGGTCTATACCGACGATGCGAACGATAAGATCATCGTCCGCTTCCCCTGGCAGACCGGCGAAACGAATTTTGATCCGGAAAAGGCAGTCAAGGAGCTCGGCGAGACCGCAAAGCTCCAGTTCCGCAAGGGTCTCAACTACACCAGCGATGTCGATGATGACGGCAACGTCACCCTCACTCCGCTCGGCGATGTTGTCATCGAGGGAAGCGATGTTGCGGAAGCATATGTCGGCTATGAGTATGATCAGTCCGGCAACCAGACCGGCAATTTCGCCGTCAATCTGGAGCTGAAGGAAGAAGGCGCAAAGGCGTTCGCAGATGCGACTGCTGCTGCTGTCAACGGCGATTCTGAGTATCTCGATGTTTCCGCGGGCGGTCAGAATCATGTCATCTCGATCTGGATGGATACCAACTGCATCTCCTATCCGGCGGTCAATTCCGTCATCAGCGAGGGCAGAGCCCAGATCACCGGCTCTTTCGATTATGACGGCGCAAAGGCGCTTGCCGATAAGATCAACGGCGGTGCGCTCCCCTTCAATCTGAAGACCGTCACCTTCAAGACCATTTCCCCGAGCATGGGCTCCGGTGCGCTGCGTATCATGATGATTGCAGGCGTCATCGCGCTCATTCTCATCTGCATCTATATGATCATCCTCTACCGTCTGCCCGGCGTTGTTGCGTCCATCGCGCTGATCGGTCAGGTCGCGGGCACGCTGGCAGTCATCTCCGGCTGGTTCGGCTTTGAGGATTCCAATACGCTCACCATCCCCGGCATCGCAGGTATCATCCTTGCGATCGGCATGGGCGTGGACTGCAACATCATCACCGGCGAGCGCATCAAGGAGGAGCTGAATACCGGCAAGTCGCTGGAATCTTCCCTCCAGGCAGCATATAAGCGTTCCTTCACCTCCATCCTCGACGGCAACATGACAGTTATCATCGTTGCGATCATCCTGATGGGCGCATTCGGTGTGTCCTCCAGCTTCTTCGCAAAGGTGCTGTCGTTCCTGTTCAGATGGTTCGGCGTTTCCACCGAGGGCACGATCTATTCCTTCGGCTTCACGCTGCTGACGGGCGTTATCTTCAACTTTATCATGGGCGTTGTCGCTTCTCGTCTGATGCTGACCTCCCTCTCGAAGTTCAAATGCTTCCAGAACAGAAAGCTGTACGGAGGTGCTGAGAAATGAGTAAGCAGAACAAGAAAAAGAATACAAACCAGACCAATATCCAGTCCATCATCGAGCAGGTGAAGGTGCGCGATTTCTACGGCACCCGCAAGGTGTTCTTCGCGCTCTCCGCTGTACTGATTGTGCTGGTGCTGCTCTGCTGCTTCATCCGCGGCGTGCAGATCTCCATTGAGTTCAAGGGCGGCACGCTTGCCACCTACGCCTACACCGGCACCGTTGACGAAAGCGGGCTTGCCGCTGTCGGTCAGGAAGTGCTCGGCACCCAGGTCAATGTCCAGACCGGCGAGACCTTCACCGGCGAGAAGCAGACGACCTTCACGCTCTCCTTCAGCATGGACGATCCGTTCAGCGCAGAGCTTCAGGATGAGCTGCTTCAGAAGCTCACGGAGAAATATCCCGATGCCGGCATCGAATCACTCGAGACCAACGATGTCGCGGCGAATTCCGGCGTCAAGTTCCTGACAAAGTGCCTTGTCGCAGCGATTTTCGCAATCATCGTGCTGATTCTTTACATCGCATGGAGATTCAAGCGCATTTCCGGCTGGAGCGCCGGTGCATTCGCAATCGTTGCGCTGCTGCATGACCTGCTGATCGTCTTCGGCACATTCGTGATCTGCGGCTTCGAGCTCGACTCGAACTTCGTCGCGGTCATCCTGACGATCCTCGGCTACTCCGTCAATGACACCATCGTCATTTACGACCGTATCCGTGAGAACCAGTCGCTGCTGCCGAACGAGACCTCCCTGCCGCGTCTTGTGAACATTTCGCTGAGCCAGACGATGCGCAGAACGGTCCGCACCTCGATCACGACGATTGCGGCAATGCTGATCGTTACGATTCTCGCGACGGTGAACCATGTGGATTCGATCCTGCGGTTCAGCATCCCGATGACCGTCGGTATGATCTCCGGCTGCTACTCCTCGCTCTGCCTTGCGCCGACCCTCTGGACGGCATGGAAGACCCGCGAGAAGAAGCCGGCTGCTTCTGAGGAAGAATAAGAACAATGCAAAGGCGCCGGGCTGCTGTCCGGCGCCTTTGTTTTGTGTGCAGTGCCGCTTTTTCATATTAAAGTATAATAAAAATCATGCCGATGCGGGCGATCCCCTGTAAAAAATACTGAAAATCAACGAAGCACCTTGCCTGCGCAGGGTGCTTTGTGCTATAATATACATGTATAATCGCCGCAATTATGCGCAGGAGGAGGATCTCTGTGAAAGCTGCCGTCTCGACAGCCTGCTTCTATCCGAAGCCGACCGAGGATGCGCTCTATGATCTCTGTCTCGCCGGAATCAGTACGGTCGAGATCTTTATCAATGCGCCCTCTGAATGCAAGCCCGTTTTCGTGAATGACCTCGCGGCCATGCTGCGGCGCTTCGGCGTCACATGTCAGTCTGTCCACCCCTGGACAGCACCGAACGAGGGCTTCATGCTCTTCTCAAATTATTCGCGCAGATGCAAGGATTATCTTGAGGAGGCAAAACAGGTCTTTGCGGCAATGCAGACCCTTTCTGCGAAATATTATGTCCTGCACGGCGCCTTTGCCGGAAGCGGCATTCCGCCGGAGATTTACTGCGAGCGTTTTCGCATGCTCGCGGAGACCGCAAAGCCCTTCGGCGTCACGGTCACGCAGGAAAATGTCGTGAAATTCGAGAGCCAGAGCCTGCGCTTTCTGCGCGAATTCTGCCGCATCCTCGGCGATGACGCCAAGCTGACCTTTGATACCAAGCAGGCGGTGCGCTCGGGTATGGATATTTCCGAAGCGGTGCGCACAGTCGGCAGCCATATCGTGCATGTCCACCTGAGCGACCACGGCGAGCTCGGCGACTGCCTCCGCATCGGCAAGGGCAGATTCGCAGTCGCGCCGTTCCTGAAATCGCTCCGGGAGCAGGGATTTGACGGCGCTGTCACGCTGGAGCTTTACCGCAGTGCCTTCTCGGATGCCTCTGAGCTCACTGAGGATTATCACCGCATCGGGCGGCTGATCGCACGGGCGGAGCAGGGATAAAGCGGCTGTATTCAGACAATCCGGTCGCTTTGCGATGAATGATATATGAGAGGATCTGCCGTTTCTGCGTCAGATCGAAGGAGGGAAACCGCGATGCGCTGCCCGTTCTGCGGAGAAGAAGATACAAAGGTCATTGATTCGCGTTCCACAGAGGACGGGAAGAAGAAGCGGCGGCGTCTCTGCCAGAAATGCGGCAAGCGCTTCACGACCTTTGAGTCGGTCGAGCGCCCGCTGCTGATGGTCGCCAAGCGCGACGGTACCTATGAGCCCTTCAACCGCAACAAGCTGCTGGGCGGCATCTATTCCGCCATCAAGAAGCGCCCGGTCGATATGGAGCAGGTCAATGCCATTGTGGACGAGATCGAGAATGAGCTTAGCAATGAGATGACGCCCTATGTCTCCCCCGACCGCATCGGCTCAATGGTGATGGAGCGGCTCCGCAAGATCGACACCGTTGCCTATGTGCGCTTTGCGTCGGTCTATCAGGCGTTTTCCGATGTCGATGACTTTGTCCGCATCATCAGCGAAATGCAGGAATGATCACAGCACAGACTGCATGAGCTGTGTGGACGCATCATAGACCTGCGCCCCGATCAGAATATCCCCGCAGAGCAGCAGCTCTGCATAGACATATTTGCTGCCCCCGTTCGTCACCGGGTAGAGATAGCGCGTTGCTTCGCATCCGGCGTATTTCTCCGGGTGCAGTCCCTGCGCCGCCTGCAAGCGCAGCCAGCTCTGTCCGGGCTGTGTCTGCCATGTATCCGGCACAAGGCTTTGCGAGACCGCCGGCTCCCCGACCTGCCAGCCGCGCAGCGAGAGCCACGCTGTCCGTTCTGCTTCATCCCGGAGCGTGATTTCCGCACGCTGTGATTCTGCACGGCTTTGCAGCATTACTGCCCCGCAGACCGCAGCCGCTGTCAGGAACAGCAACGCACGGATCATGGGTTTCTTCATCTGGATCACCTCACGCGCATCCTATGCCGTTTCCGGCGCAATTATGACAAGGAGGCACGCTCATGCGGCTCGACCGGTTTCTCTCGGCGCAGACATCCCTCACGCGCAGTGCCGCATCGGAAGCCATCCGGCGCGGAGCAGTGTGCGTCAACGGCATGCCTGTGCGGAAGCCCGATGCTGCGGTCAATCCGGAGCTGGATGCTGTGACGCTTGCCGGAAAGCCGGTTTCATACGAACAGTTTGTTTATTATCTCCTGCACAAGCCGACGGGCGTGCTCACCGCAGCACGCGACAAAAAACAGCCGACTGTGCTCGATCTCATAAAGCCGGAGGACAGACGCCGCGGCATCGCGCCGAGCGGGCGCCTTGACAAGGATACCTCCGGGATGCTGCTCCTCACAGATGACGGGCAGCTCTCACATCAGCTCATTTCGCCGCGGCATCATACCGCGAAATATTATCTCGCACGGCTCCGCGATCCGTACAGGCCGGAGTATGCCGAGCAGTTCCGTGCAGGGATCTTCCTCCGCGAGGGCGGCAGGGAGGAGCAGTGTCTCCCCGCAGAATGCGTCCCCGTCGGCGGGCAGCTTGCGCTGCTCAGGCTCAGAGAGGGCAAATACCATCAGGTGCGGCGCATGTTTGCGGCAGCCGGCAACTTTGTCATAGATCTGCTTCGCGTGCAGATCGGTGCGCTTCCTCTGCCGCCGGAACTGCCGAAAAGTGCCTATCAGAAATTATCGACAAAAGATATATCGCTCCTTTGTGAAGATTCATCTATTTCGTCGGTGCGTGCTTTTTGCATGCAGCATTATTCGTCATATTGGATAAAGTAGGGGAAATAAGTTTGTTCAATAATCATCTTGACCCGAAGGAAAAAATCTGGTATGATTGTAACAGCGGATTTGCGGCGAAGTGTACCCTGCTGTCAGATCCCCGCCATTTTGTTTCATTATGTATGCGGTCAGGCGCATACTTGCAGGCCTCTGCGCCGAAGATACTCCTTCTTCGGAAGCGGATGCCGGCATGATAAATTTTGTATGAATTACAGGAGGACAAGAGAATGGCAAGCTTATCTTTGCGCGGTATCTACAAGAAGTATCCGGGCGGCGTTGTCGCGGTTTCCGATGTGAATCTGGAGATCCGCGATAAGGAATTCATCGTTTTGGTCGGACCTTCCGGCTGCGGTAAGTCCACAACCCTGCGTATGATCGCAGGTCTGGAGGAAATCTCCGAGGGCGAGCTCTACATCGGCGACCGTCTGGTCAACGACATCGCTCCGAAGGACCGCGATATCGCGATGGTGTTCCAGAACTACGCTCTGTATCCGCATATGACTGTTTTCGATAACATGGCGTTCGGCCTGAAGCTCCGCAAGGTGCCGAAGGATGAGATCGCGAGAAAGGTCGAAGAGGCTGCAAGAATCCTCGACCTCACCCCGCTGCTCAACCGTAAGCCGAAGGCAATGTCCGGCGGTCAGCGCCAGCGTGTTGCGCTCGGCCGTGCAATCGTCCGTGACCCGCAGGTCTTCCTGCTCGACGAGCCGCTGTCGAACCTCGACGCAAAGCTCCGTGCGCAGATGAGAACCGAGATCTCCCTGCTCCACCAGCGTCTCGGCACAACCTTCATCTATGTTACGCATGACCAGACCGAGGCTATGACGATGGGCGACCGTATCGTTGTCATGAAGGGCGGCTTCGTGCAGCAGATCGACACCCCGCAGAACCTCTACGAGACACCGTGCAACAAGTTCGTCGCAGGCTTCCTCGGATCTCCGCAGATGAACTTCATCGACGCGATGCTGCTCTACCGCGACGGCAAGTATGTCGTCCAGTTCGGCTCCGATGACACCAAGACCAGCAGAGGCATCAAGTATGAGGTCATTCTGCCGGACAGCAAGGTCACCCCGGACCTCGAGCACTACATTGACAAGGAAGTCACGATGGGCATTCGTCCGGAGGGCGTTCATGATGAGCCGATGTATCTCGCAAATGCGACCACCGGTATCGTCAAGTGTTCGGTTGAGATCACCGAGCTCCTCGGTGCAGAGACCTTCCTGTATCTGGATTGCCAGGGCATCAAGATCACTGCGCGTGTTTCCCCGAAGTCGACCGCTCGTCCTGAGGATGAGATCGATGTCGTCCTCGACGCAGAGGCGATCCACCTCTTCGACAAGGAAACCGAGAAGACCATCATCAACTGATTTCTATGTGAACAACGACCTGTTCTGCTTACGGCAGGGCAGGTCGTTTTTTCAGGAATCAGAAAGGAGTTTGCCGATGCGAATTGCATTTTTTGACGCCAAATCCTATGACAGACCGTCCTTTGAGCGGTACGGCGCGGAGCACGGGATCAAATTCAAGTTCTATGAGACCAAGCTCACCGAGGATACCGTTGACCTCGCACGCAACTGCGACGGCGTCTGTGCGTTTGTCAACGATCAGCTTGACGCTGCCGTCCTCGATCAGCTTGCGGAGCTTGAGTGCAGGTATATCGCCATGCGCTGCGCAGGCTACAACAATGTAGATCTGAAGGCTGCTGCAAACAGCGGTCTGCGCGTTGTGCATGTGCCGGCGTATTCGCCCTATGCGGTCGCGGAGCATGCAATGGCGCTCCTGCTGACCTCTGTGCGGCGCATCCACAAGGCGTATATCCGCACGCGCGATTTCAATTTCTCGCTGAACGGCATGACCGGCTTCGACCTCCACGGCAAGACCGTCGGCGTTGTCGGCACAGGCAAGATCGGGCGCGTGTTCATCGACATCTGCCGCGGCTTCGGCATGCATGTCATCGCCTATGATAAATTCCCCGCGCAGGGCACCGATATTGAGTATGTCACCCTTGAGGAGCTGCTCAGCCGCAGCGATATCATCTCGCTGCACTGCCCGCTGACCGATGAAACGCGGCACCTCATCAACTGTGAGACGATCAATCTCTGCAAGAAGGGCGTTGTCATCATCAATACCTCACGCGGTGCCCTGATCGACGCAGAATGCCTGCTTGACGGCATCAAGGCGCGGAAAATCGGCGCTGCCTGCCTCGATGTCTACGAGGAGGAGACCGACTATTTCTTCGAGGATTTCTCGGGGCATATCCTCAATGACGACATTCTCGCACGGCTGATCTCAATGCCGAATGTCATCGTGACCTCGCATCAGGCGTTTCTCACGGAGGAAGCGCTCAGCAACATTGCAGAGACAACTGTGCTGAACCTTGTGCAGCTTCATGATGAGGGCGCCTGCGACAACGAGCTCCGGTTTGTAGGCGGCGAAGTAAAGCGCGGGAGATGAACATTCCCCGCATGAACCCCCACTTTATCTTTGAAGGGAGAATATGAAAATGGAAATCACAAAGGATATCCGCTATATCGGCGTGAACGATCATGAGCTTGACCTCTTTGAGGGCATGTATGAGGTGCCGAACGGCATGGCATATCATTCCTATGTCATTCTGGACGAGAAGACCGCTGTGCTGGATTCGGTCGAGGCACGCTTCGGCGATGAGTGGCTGGAGCGGCTGGAGGAAGCGCTGGAGGGCAGAACGCCCGATTATCTGATCGTGCAGCATATGGAGCCCGATCACTCCGCGAATATCGGCGCTTTCATGGAGAAATACCCGGAGGCGACAGTCGTTGCATCGGCGAAGGCATTTGACATGATGCGGCAGTTCTTCGGCAAGGATTATGCCGACCGCCGCCTGATCGTCAAGGAGAAGGATACCCTCTCCCTCGGCGCACACACGCTCACCTTCTTCGCGGCACCGATGGTACACTGGCCGGAGGTCATCATGACCTATGACAGCACCGACAAGGTGTTCTTCTCGGCGGATGCGTTCGGAAAGTTCGGTGCGCTCGATGTCGAGGACCCGGAGGGCTGGGCATGCGAGGCACGCCGCTATTACTTCGGCATCGTCGGCAAATACGGCGTGCAGGTGCAGGCGCTTCTGAAGAAGATTGCGCCGCTGGAGATCAATGTGATCTGCCCGCTGCACGGTCCGATCCTTGACGAGAACATCAGCTACTATATCGACACCTACAACACATGGTCGTCCTACGGCGTTGAGAGCGAGGGTGTCTGCATCTGCTATACCTCCGTGTACGGTCACACGGCAGAGGCGGTGAAGCAGCTTGCGGCGATCCTTGAGAAGAAGGGCTGCCCGAAGGTTGCTGTCAGCGATCTGGCACGCGATGACATGGCAGAGGCAGTCGAGGATGCCTTCCGCTACGGAAAGATCATTCTCGCGACCACGACCTATAACAACGATATTTTCCCCTTCATGCGCACATTCATTGAGAGCCTTACGGAGCGCAATTTCCAGAACCGCCGCATCGGTCTGATCGAGAACGGCACCTGGGCGCCTGCGGCTGCGAAGGTGATGCGCGGGCTGCTGGAGGGCTGCAAGAATACGGAGATCCTCGAGCAGGCGGTCACGATCCGCTCGGCACTCACCGACGAAAACAAGGCGCAGCTCGAAGCGCTCGCAGACGCGATTCTCGCGTAATACAGAAATACAGAAAGCCCTCGGTCAGTGTGATGTAGGTATTCATATAGAAGTTTTGCCCCGAAGCATTTCAAAAGGCTTCGGGGCATCGTCATTTATACTGGTGCTAAGACAAATCAGAATTCGCACGGAGCCCGTGCAGGCATTTTGCCTCCGGGAGGCGGGAAAGAGAATGTGCAGCAGCTATGTATGACGCTGCTGTTCGCAGCTTTTGTCTGCACCGTCGCTGCTGAATAAATCCTGCCGATTATCAA
>JAEEGL012041924.1_pt1 | contig 21514 bp, 23 predicted proteins | sample 9134231 | NCBI WGS metagenome assembly JAEEGL01 (sample SAMN16246548, study PRJNA631951) | gut metagenome | biome: gut microbiome; feature: rumen; material: fiber-attached | host: Bos | place: Iran: Karaj | collected 2018-10
TCTGGACTTGTTAAGAGAACTTCTCTTGAAGAATTTAAGAATATTCGTCAAAGTGGTAAGATTTGCTTAACTCTTAAGGAAGATGATGAATTAATAGCTGTTAGAAAGACAACTGGAAATGATATTGTCTTACTTGGATCAAGTAATGGTCGTATGGTTAAATTTGATGAATCTGAGGTTCGTATAATGGGAAGAACAGCTTCAGGTGTAAAAGGTATCGAACTTGATAATGCAACTTGTATTGGCGCTGAAATTGCTTCTGAAGATGATATAGTCTTAATCGTAACTGAAAAAGGTTATGGTAAACAAACTAAAGTAAGTGAATATAGACAAACTAAACGTGGAAGTAAAGGAGTTAAAGCTCTAAGTATTACTGAAAAGAACGGTAATATAGCAGCGTTTAAGATATCTAAACCAGATAAAGATATAGTTATTATTACAGATGCTGGTATGGTAATGAGAATGTCTTTAGGACAAATTAATGTACTTGGTAGAGTTACTCAAGGTGTTAGATTAATTAAACTTAAAGATGAAAATAAAGTTGCTACTGTTTCTTTAGTAGATAAAGAAGAAGAGAAAAATGAGGATTTGGGAAATAATCCAGAAGAAGAAGCAGTAGATGTGGGAAATAATTTAGATGATACAAACAATAGTTTGGGAAATAACTTGGGAAATAATCCGGGAAATAATTTTGATGAAAATATAGCTGAAGAAGATAATTCTGATGTTATAGAATTAGCTAATGATTTGATTGAAAATCCAGATGATGATCCTGCGGATGATATCTTAGATGATATCGAAGAAGAAATCTAATGTTTCACGTGGAACATATAAAAAAAGCCGAATATATGGCTTTTTTTAATATATAATTAATGTTTCACGTGGAACATAGATAAAAAAGTATAATATGGTGCAATGTTCCACGTGGAACATTGCATATATAATTCATAAATTCAAAATATAATAACTATTTTATAGAATATTTATTATTTTTTTTAAAAATGAATAATTAACAACAAATAATTTACAATGTTCCACGTGGAACATTGTAATAAATATTGACTTAATAGGAAAGTATTGATAATATTTACTCGTGCAACAAATATATTGTAACCTGGTCAGGACTGGAAAGTAGCAGCCACATCAATCCCTATTTGTGTGCACATTTTTTTATGGTGATATATATGAATATAAATAAGAATATAATTGAACAGTTGAATAAGGAAGTAGAGGAATCTATTAAATTAGATGAAATTCCTATAGGAGCTGTAGTATTTAAATCTGATGATCAAACAATAATTGCTTCTGGACATAATACACGCCAGTCAGAACATAATGTACTTGGTCATGCCGAAGTAAATGCTATATTAACTGCTGAAAAGAAAATAAATGATTGGCGTTTAGATGGATATAGTATGATTGTTTCTTTGAAACCATGCGAAATGTGTTCAATGGTTATTAAAGAATCTAGATTAGATAGAATATATTATATATTAAATAGTAATTATATTGGTGCGGGAAATAATGATGATTTTGTAAAAGTAGATTATTTCCCTGAAGAGGAAAAAATGTATGATGAATATCTTAAAAAATTTTTCCACAAGAAGAGGTAAAAGAGGTAACAACCTCTTTTTTTTATGGTATAATTATCCACAGGAGGTTTTAATATGTCTTATAAAGTTTTATATAGAAAATATAGACCTACAGACTTTGAAAATGTAGTAGGTCAAGATTATACTGTTTCAATGCTTAAGAACGCTTTAATTAGCGGTAAGAATTCGCATGCTTATATCTTTACTGGTCCTAGAGGAACTGGTAAAACTAGTACAGCTAAGATCTTTGCTAAAGCTTTGAATTGTGAGAATCCTATTGATGGTAGCCCTTGTAATAAATGTGCTTCATGTCTTTCTTTTGATGAAAGTCCAGATATTATAGAAATAGATGCTGCATCTAATAATGGTGTAGGGGAGATAAGGGAATTAATTGATAATGTTAAACTAGTTCCATCATCTTTGAAGTACAAAGTATATATAATCGATGAAGTTCATATGCTTACGGAATCGGCTTTTAATGCTTTATTATTGACTTTAGAAGAACCGCCTTCTCATGTAGTATTTATATTGGCAACGACAGATATTCAGGATGTTCCAATTACTATTTTATCTAGATGTCAAAGATTTGATTTTAAACCAATTGATAAATTAACACTTATCAACAGGTTGAAATATGTTTCAAAACAAGAAAAGATTAAAATAGATGATGATGCTCTTGAGGAAATAGCTCTAATAGCAGCAGGTGGAATGCGTGATGCATTGGGAATGTTGGACCAATTAGCTGCTATGGGAAATAAAATTACTTTAGATATGGTTGCTTCTAATTTTGGAAGTGTTTCTACTAAGAAGATTGATCAATTGATTGAATGTATTTCCTTGGGAAATATTACTGAATTCTCAGAGTTGATTGGGTCTATTAGGGATTCAGGTACTAATTACTCTGTTTTCGTAGAAAAATTGATTCTTGAGTTAAGAAAATGTGCAATTGAAATTAAGTTGGGAAATAGTGATTTGAATATTTATTTCGAAGATATTTATAAGATGATTTTAGATTTGAATGATTGTCTTTGTAATATAAATATTAATGTAGATCCTTATATTTTGATTGAGATTTGCTTATTAAAATATATTAATAATCCTATCAGTAATACTTTGGGAAATAAAACTAATACCGAATTAGTTAAGGAAACACCGGTAATTGAAGAAAAAACTAAAGAAGAAAAACCCATTGAAAACAATATTGATAACAACGAAGTTATCAACATGCAAAACGAAGAAAAAACAGAAGAAGATGCGGGAAATAATATTTCCGAAAATGAAGAAAAAGTTGAGGAATCGGGAAATAAATCAACAGATATAAATCTTGAAATAAGAGTTAATAATACTTTTGTTGATGTTTCAATGGATTGTAAGAAGGAATTGAATTCTTCATGGGTTGATTTTATGAATTTCTTGATGGATAAAAATCGTAATTTATTAAATAAATTATCTGACACTTCTATATTGGCTGCTTCTCCTACTTATGCTTTAATTCAAAGTAAGATTGATTCAACTAATGATTTAATAAATTCTAGTATTAAAGAATTAGAAAAATGTTATCAAGAATATTCTGGAAAGATATTGAAATTTGCTGCTTTGAATGTTGACATATGGAATAAAGAGAAAGAAAAATATAGATTAAATCGTCAGAAAAATATAAAATATAATTATATAGATGAAGGTATATCTGATGATTCTTCTGTAGAAGAAAAAAAGAATGTTGAAGTTGATGATATTGAGGCTTTAGCTAGTGATATATTTGATTCTTATGAAGTTGAATAATTAAGGAAAAGAGGAATAATTTATGAATATGCAAGCTATTATGCAACAAGCACAAAAGATGCAAAAAGATTTACAAAAGAAGAAAGACGAACTAAATAAGAAGGAATTTAATGGATCTTCTGAATTGGTTGATGTTGTATTTACTGGAGATAAGAGATTGAAATCAGTAAATATTAAGATTGAAGGAACTTTAGATGAAGACGATAAAGAACTTCTTCAAGATATGATGGTTATAGCTATTAATGATGCTATGGGTAAGATTGATAAAGAAACTGAAGCTATGTTAGGTGCTTATAGTAGTTTAGGTGGTTTATTCTAATATGGCTTATCCTAGGGTATTATCTGATTTAATTAATAGTTTTAAAAGGTTACCAGGTATAGGTGAAAAAAGTGCAGAAAGATTAGCTTTATCTATATTGGATTTTAGTGAAGATGAAGTTAATAGTTTCGCTAAGTCTTTGGTTGATTCTAGAAAGAATTTACATAAATGTGAAGTATGTGGTCATATTACAGATAAAGATAAGTGTGATATTTGTTTAGATGAGTCTAGAGATCATAATGTAATATGTGTTTTAGAGGATTATAAGAGTGTTTTTGCTTTTGAGAAGGCTGGTAACTATAATGGCGTTTATCATGTCTTAAATGGGTTAATATCACCTATAGATGGTGTTAATCCAGAAGATATTAATTTAGCTAGTTTAGTTTCTAGAGTTAAAGAACTGGAACATCCTGAAATTATTATTGCTTTAAAGTCAACAATTGAAGGTGAAACAACTACTTTGTATTTAAAGAAAATATTTGAAGGTAAGGATGTTGAAATATCTAGATTATCTTATGGAATCCCTATGGGAACTGAAATAGATTATTTAGATGAAATAACTCTTGATAGAGCTTTAAGTGATCGTAAAAAGATTTCTTAGTAAGTAATAAGAGGGTGGGATTTTGTTTAAATGTAATAATTTTAATAATATTTTAAATTGTTACCATGAGAATAAACTATCTCATGCTTTTTTGCTTGAAACAAATGATATAGAACAATGTTATAAAGATGTATTGGAATTAGTTAAAATGATTAATTGTTCTGGGAAATATTCTGAGGGATGTGAGGAATGTAATCTTTGTCATTTAATTGATCTGGGAAATATTCCTAGTTTGATTACAATTGATCCTTTGGGAAATAATATTAAGAAGGAACAAATCTTAGATATGATGGAAAGATTTAAGTCAAAACCTATCTATTCTAAGTACAATACGTATATTATTAGACAGTGTGATTATTTTAATCAACACAGTGCAAATACATTACTTAAGTTCTTAGAAGAACCTGAAGATGATATCATTGGTTTCTTTATAACAAATAATAAAATGAATGTTATTTCTACTATTAGAAGTAGATGCCAGGAATGGTCTATGTATTATAAAGAAGATTTGGGAAATAATTATAGTGATGAAAGTATTTCCCAGTTCAATGATTATTTGATTAATGTATGTGGTAAAAAGGATGCTTTTATCTATAATCAAACTGAATTTAAAAAATTATATGAAGACCGTATGGACTGGGTTAGATTCTTTACCGAGATATTGTACTATTTAACTGATGTAAGTTGTGACCAAGTTACTTTGGGAAATAATGATGTATTAGGTAAGATGGATAAACGGGAAATAATTTGGATTATTTCTAAAATTGAAGATATTTTGAAATATTTAAAAAGTAATGGTAATATAGAGTTGATTTTAGATAAATTTGCAATTGAAATGAGGAATATATATGAGTAATATTTATGGTATTACGTTGAAATCTGAAGGTAAAATCTACTATTTTAATGGTCAAGATTTAGAAATAGATAAAGATACTAATGTAGTTGTTAATACTGAAAAAGGAATTCAATTTGGTAAGGTTATACACAAAGTAGATGAAAAAAAGATAAAAATATCTATCGATGATATGAAAACAATTGAACGTATTGCAACCGATGAAGATTATGATAACTATGTTAAAAATCTTGGAGCAGCTAGTAAAGCTTTAGATAAAGCTAAGGAATTAGTAAAAGAACTTGAGCTAGATATGAATATTCTAGATGCTAGTTATACTTTAGATAAGAAACAATTATTATTTAATTTTATTGCTGATGAAAGAGTTGATTTTAGAGAATTAGCTAAGAAATTAGCTGGTATTTATAAAACAAGAATTGAACTACGTCAGATAGGTGCTAGAGATAAGGCTAGAGCTATCAGTGGTATTGGTTGTTGTGGTAGGACTCTTTGTTGTTCAACATTCTTAACTCATATAGATTCAGTTACAATGAATATGGCTAAAAACCAAGGTATTGCTTTAAATCCAACGAAGATAAATGGTAATTGTGGTAGATTACTATGTTGCTTATCTTATGAAGATGAAGAATATGCTAGATGCCAAAAAGGAATGCCTTCTGTTGGTCAAACTATTAAGAGTGAGTTTGGTACTGGCAAGGTTGTTAGTGTAGATATATTAAAAAGAAAATATAAAATAGATGTTGATGGCGTTATTAGGGAGATTGAATTAGGCGATGTCAGTTGTTCTAAATGATTTATATGATTATGAAGGAATGAAGATATATCAGAATGAAAATAACTTTAAGTTTTCTTTAGATTCTATCTTGCTTGCTGAGTTTGTAGATATAAAGAAAGATACTAATCTAATTGTTGATTTTTGTTCTGGTAATGCGCCAGTTCCTTTGATTTTATCTACTAAATGTAATGCTTTTATTAAAGGATTTGAAATTCAAGAGAGCATTTATGATTTGGGAAATAAAAGTATTGAGATTAATAAGTTGGGAAATAAAATAGAATTGATCAATGATAATTTTAAAAATGTTGGGAAATATTTAGAAGATGAGTCAGTTGATGTAGTTACTTGTAATCCTCCATATTTTAAATATGAAGACAATTCTATTATTAATGAAGATGATAAGTTAGCTATTGCTAGACATGAAATAACTATGAAGTTAGAAGATGTTATGATTAATGCTAAGTATGTATTAAAGAATAAAGGTGAATTATATTTAGTTCATAGATGTGATCGTCTAGAGGAAATAGTTAGTTTATTAAATAAATATAATTTCTCATTAAAGAAATTACAATTCATTTATTCAAATATGAATAAAGAAGCAATTATGGTTTTGGTTAAAGCAACTAAGAATGGAAAGACAGGAAGTTTAAAAGTAATGCCTCCGGTAGATATAACAAAATATAAATCTTATCAAGGCATGTTTGAAATGAGTGATTAGAATGAAAATGGTAGTTGGTTTAGGGAACCCTGGAAAGGACTATAAAAATACTCGACACAATGTTGGTTATCTTATTTTAGATAAGTATTTACCTGATGTTGATTGGAAAGAAAAGTTCAATGGAATGTACTATATAAAGACAATCAACGGGGAAAAAGTTTTATTTGTTAAGCCATTAACTTACATGAACTTGTCAGGTGATTGTGTTGTTAAATTTGTCAATTATTATGATATAGAAATAAAGGACATTTTGGTTATTCAAGATGATCTAGATTTAAAGGTTGGTACTTATAAATTAAAGAAGGATAGTAGTGCTGGTGGACATAATGGAATCAAATCTATTATCAATAGATTAGGTACTCAAGATTTTAATAGATTGAAAATAGGTTTATCACATGATAGAAGTATAGATACTAAAGATTATGTTTTAGGAGACTTTAGTAAGAAAGAAAAAGAATTACTTGATAATCTTCAAAAAGACTTTAGTGGTATTATTGATACTTTTATTGAATCTGGTATAGATAAAACAATGAATATATACAATACAAAGAAGTAGGGGTTGTATGAATTTTTTTAGTGAATACTTTAAGTATGAAAACGGATTAACTGTTACGGGTTTAACTAAAGAGTTAAACGTTTTTTACGTGCTAGAAAAGTTCAAAAGTGCTGATCAAAACATTGTGTTATTAACAAACACTTTATATGAAGCTAATGTTTATTATGAATCATTAAAGACATATACAGAAGATGTATGTTTATTTCCAATGGATGATTTCTTAACAAGTGTTGCTGTAGCAGTATCTCCTGATTTAAAGATTAAAAGATTAGAAACATTAGAAGAAATTAGAAATAATAAGAAACATATAGTAGTTACTAATTTAATGGGATTTTTAAGATATTTACCTGATAAAAGTAATAAATCAAATTTAGAATGTATTTTAAAGAAAGTTGGATCTTTTAAAAGAGATGATTTGTTAGATTTATTAGATAAATATGGTTATGTTAGAGAGAGTATAGTTACTACAACAGGTGAATATGCTGTTAGAGGTTTTGTAATAGATTTATTTATAATTGATGAAGAACATCCTATAAGAGTAGAATTCTTTGGAGATGATATTGAATCAATTAGATATTTTGATGAATCTACTCAATTATCTTTGAGAGAAATAGATGAAATAAGAATCAAACCTTATACAGAGATAGTTAGTGATAATAATAGTTCATTAGTAGATTATTTAGATAATCCTTGTTTAATAATGATTAATAGAGATCAAATTGAACTAGGTTATGAGAAATTGATTACTGATATAACAGAATATAAGGAAAAAGAAGAAGTAGATCCTGATAAGAAATATATGTTTGATTGGGATGAAATACTATATAGCGAAGTTGTTTATCTAAATACTATTAGTGATAGTAATTATGGTAAGAGTTTAGATTTTAAATCACAAGAGATAGAAAACTATTGTAGTGATTTTGAATTATTGGGTAAAAGTTGTGATAAATACTTAGCTGGAGGTAAGACGGTTGTTATCTCTTTAAGTAAGGAAAGTCAGTTCAAGGCATTAGAACCTTTCTTATCTTCTTATCACATTGTTAATAAAGATAAGTTTATCGACAGGGAGATAAATATTTGGTATCACAAAATTAATAATGGTTTTATTTTTGATAAGTATGTATTTATTGCCGAGAATGATATAGAAAAAGTTAAGAACGCGGTTATTAATTATAAGAACTCTTATAGAATAGGTAAAAAGATTAAAGACTTTGGTCAACTAGCTGTAGGAGATTATGTAGTTCATAGTATGCATGGAATTGGAATATATAATGGTGTAATTACTTTAACTAAGAATGGTTTAAAGAAGGATTATATTCAAATACAATATCAAGGTAATGATAAGGTTTATATACCAGTAGAAAAGATTAGTACTATCTTTAAATATGCTGGTAAGGAAGGTAGTGTTCCTAAACTAGATAAATTAAATAGTACTAGTTGGGCTAAAAAGAAGAGAGAACTACGTAACAAAATTAAAGATATTAGTGCAGAGTTAATTAAGTTATATGCTGCTAGAAGCAGTATTAAAGGTACTCCTTATAAAGATTATGAGGAAGAAGCTATATTTGGTTCAGAATTTATCTATGACGAAACACCTGATCAATTAAAAGCTATAGATGATATTACTGTAGATTTGGATTCAGAAGTACCTATGGATAGATTATTATGTGGTGATGTTGGATTTGGTAAAACGGAAGTTGCTTTTAGAGCTATGTTTAAAACGATAGTTAATAATAGACAAGTATTCTATTTGTGCCCAACAACTATTCTTTCTAAGCAACAATATGAGAATGCAGTAGAAAGATTTAAGAATTATCCAATAGAGATAGCTTTATTAAATAGATTTACTTCTCCTAAAGAAGTTAAAAGAATAATAGCAGGCTTAGAAAAAGGTACTATTGATTTAGTATTTGGTACACATAGATTGTTATCTGATGATGTTAAGTTTAATAAACTAGGTTTATTGATTGTAGATGAAGAGCAAAGATTTGGTGTTGCTCATAAAGAAAAGATTAAAGAATATAAGAATGATGTTAATGTATTAACTTTATCTGCTACACCAATACCTAGAACATTAAAGATGGCATTAAGTGGTTTAAGAGATTTATCTATAATAGATACACCTCCAACTAATAGATATCCGGTACAGACTTATGTTATTCAAGAGAATGATTTGATTGTTAAGGACGCTATATATAAAGAATTATCTAGAAACGGTCAAATATTCTTGTTATATAACAAAGTAGCTAGTATTGAAGGTATGAGAGATAAAATACATCAATTAGTTCCTGAAGCAAGAATTACTGTTGCTCATGGACAAATGAGTAAGCAGGAACTAGAAAGTGTTATGGAATCTTTCGTTAACTATGAATATGATATATTACTATGTACTACTATTATTGAAACAGGTATTGATATTAGTAATGCAAATACATTGATTATATATGATGCAGATAATTTTGGTTTATCACAGTTATACCAAATTAGAGGTCGTGTAGGACGTAGTAATAGAATTGCTTATGCTTATTTAATGTATGATAAGAATAAGATGTTAAATGATATAGCAATTAAGAGATTACAAGCAATTAAAGAATTTACTGAGTTAGGTAGCGGTTATAGAATTGCTATGAGAGACTTAAGTATACGTGGTGCTGGTGATCTTTTAGGTGCTGAACAAGCTGGATTTGTAGATACAGTAGGTATAGAACTATATATGCAAATGATTGAAGAAGAAATGAGACGTATGAAGGGTGAAGTAGTAGAAGAAGAGGAAGAAGATACTTCTAATAAGTCACTTGTTGAAGTTGAAACGCATATTAGTGATGACTATGTATCTGATGAAGATATTAAAATTGAAATTCATAAAAAGATTAATGAAATTGATGGCTTACAAAAGCTAATGGAAATTAAAGCAGAATTAGAAGATAGATTTGGTAAGATTAGTAAAGAAATAGAAATATATATGTACGAAGAATGGTTTGAGAAGCTAGCTAAAAAACTAGGAATAGTAACTGTTCATCAAAGTGAAAGAGAAATAGAGATAGAATTACCTGTTGATGTATCAAACAATATCGATGGAGAGAAATTATTTGTTAAAGCTTATAATATTAATCCTAGATTTAGGTTAAGATATTTCCATAAGCAAGTAATTATTGCTTTAACTCTTTTAAATCAAAAAGAACATTTCTTATATTCTATAGTTCCATTAATGGAAGAAGTTATATCTGAAACAAGTAAAATATGATATTATAATTTAAAGAAGTGGTGATAATATGGCATTAGTTAAATGTCCAAAATGTCAGGAAGAAATAGTAGAAGGGTCGAAAAAGTGTCCTTATTGTTCTACTAAATTAAATAAAGAAAAAGTAAAAAAAGAGATAGATGAAGGTAAGTTTAGAAAACTATGGATAACTTTACCTGTAATATTAGTTTTTATATTTATAATTGCTGGAACATGGTATTTCTTAACTATGGATAAAAGAATTGTTTTAAGAGTTAAAGATGCCCTAGTTAAGGATGGATATACTTGTACTTATGAAGAAACAGATGAAAGAGCTAAAGTACCTAATAAATATATATTTGGTACAAGTGAAGTAGCTGATGTTCATTGTTATAAGGAAGATGACAAGAAAGTATTTATTTACGAGATGTTCTTTGTAGATTCTTATAGATTTAATTTTTACGTTATAGAGGATAAAGACTTTGAAAAGACAGAAGATACTTCAATATTTAGACTAAGTGGTTTAGATTATGAGATTACTAAAAAGAATATTGAAACTTGTGAAAAATTGAGAAATAAAGAAGATAAAAAAGAAGAATATGAAAAGACTTGTTCTGAGTATAATGAAAACTCTTTGAAATATTTTGATATGTATACTGAATTACTAACAAGAAATAAAGTTAAAATAGAAGATCAAACAAGCAAATAAGAACTTGCGAAAGTTCTTTTTTTGTGCTAAATTATCATTAGTTTAATTAGTGATGAAGGAAAGAGCCTTATGTAGACACTATTTTAGAGAGACCTGTTAGGTGAAAGTGGTCATAGTTGAAGTAGGGAATATGAATCTGGAGCTGAACCGTTTACTCGCGTTAAGAGATTGAGTGTATGATTAATTCATAAACTAAGGTGGTACCGTGCTATTCTGCACCCTTAGATTTATGAATTTTTTTACTTATAGGAGGTGTTATTATGAGAAAGTTTGAAAAGATATCTTTTGAACAGTTTGTTAAGGATGTTAAGGATGATCGAATGCTTTACGATAGTATTGAATTACCTAAGAGAAGTACTAAAGCTTCTGCTGGTTATGATATTAGAAGTATTCAAGAAGGTGTTATTAAACCTGGTAAATCAATGGCTTTTAAAACTGGTTTAAAAGTAGCTATGAATAGTGATGAAGTTTTATATATTTATAGTAGAAGTAGTCAAGGTTATAAATATAATGTTTGTTTAATAAATAGTGTTGGAGTTATTGATTCAGATTTTTATAATAATCCCGATAATGAAGGTCATTTTTCAATTAAGTTAATTAATTTAGGAGAAAGTGACTTTGAAGTAAAAATAGGAGATAAAATTGGACAGGGTGTATTTATGAAATATTTAACTGTCGATGATGAAGAAGAGATAAAAGGAAAAAGAAAAGGTGGAATAGGATCCACTGGTAAATAGGAGGAATAAAAATGGAAGATAAAGGAAAGTATTATATTACTACAGCAATTGCATATACGTCAGGCAAACCACATATTGGTAATACATATGAAATTGTATTAGCTGATGCAATTGCTAGATATAAAAGATTAGAAGGTTATGATGTTTATCTACAAACAGGAACTGATGAACATGGAGAAAAGATTGAACTTAAAGCAAAAGATGCTGGAGTTACTCCTCAAGAGTTTGTAGATGAAAAAGCAGGGGAAATTAAAAGAATTTGGGATTTAATGAATACATCTTATGATAGATTTGTTAGAACAACTGACAAACATCATGAAGAAATAGTTCAACATATATTTAAGAAAATGTATGATCAAGATGATATTTATTTAGGAAAATACGAAGGATGGTATTGTACTCCAGATGAAGCATTCTGGACAGAATCTCAAGTAGTTAAGAATGAAGCTGGTGAAATAGTATGTCCTGATTGTGGAAGACCAGTTGAAAAGAAAAGTGAAGAAGCTTATTTCTTTAGATTAAGTAAATATCAAAAACAATTAGAAGAATACATTGAAAGTCATCCTGATTTCATTCAACCTGAATCAAGAAAGAATGAAATGTTAAATAATTTCATTAAACCAGGATTACAAGATCTATGTGTTTCTCGTACAGCATTTAGTTGGGGAATACCTGTAGATTTTGATAAGAAACATGTTGTTTATGTTTGGTTGGATGCATTAACTAACTATATTACTAATATAGGTTATGATGTAGATGGTAATGATAATGAACAATTTAAGAAGTTATGGCCAGCTGACTTACATTTAATTGGTAAGGATATTATTAGATTCCATACAATTTATTGGCCTTGTTTCTTAATGAGTTTAGGAATACCTCTACCTAAGAAAGTATTTGGTCATCCTTGGTTAATTATGTCTGATGGTAAGATGAGTAAGAGTGTAGGAAATGTTGTTTATGCTGATGACTTAGCTGATGAATTTGGTGTAGATGCCGTTAGATATTATTTCTTACATGAAATACCATTTAGTTCAGATGGCGTATTTAGTAGAGAATTATTAATTGATAGAATTAATGGTGACTTAGTTAATATTCTAGGTAACTTAGTAAATAGAACTGTTAGTATGAATAAGAAATACTTTGAAGCAGTTGTTCAAGATCATAAAATTGCTGAAGATTTGGATAAAGATTTAATTGATAGCGTTACTAATTTAAATAAAGTAGTTTCTGCTAAGATGGATGAATTAAGGGTTGGAGAAGCTATTCAAGAAATATTCGAAGTATTAAGAAAATGTAATAAATATATTGATGATACAATGCCTTGGTCTTTAGCTAAGGAAGAAGATAAGAAAGAAAGATTAGGAACTGTTTTATATAACTTGTTAGAAAGTATTAGAATATGTGCTATTCTTTTAAAACCATTCTTACCTGAAACTGGAGAAAAGATACTTGCTCAATTAAATACTAAGGTAGATAGTTTTGAATCTACTAAGGAATTTGGTGGCTTAGAAGTAGGTAGTGTATTAGCTGAACCAGTTCATTTATTTGATAGAATTGAAGTAGAAAAAGATGGGAAATAAACCATCTTTTTTATTTCCCGGGAAATAATTTGGTATAATTAGGGAGGTGATTAATTATGTTTACTGATACGCATTGTCACTTATATAGTGAGTACTATGATGACATAGATGAAGTAGTTAAAAAGGCGCAAGAGCGTCAAATCAACAGAGTGTTTAATAACGGTGTTGATGATAGAACTAATAGGGAAATATTAGCTATGCTTCCTAAGTATGATTGTATGTATGCTGCAATTGGTATACATCCTGAGTATGTTAAGGATTATAAAGAAGATGATTTAAAATTTGTCGAAGAACACCTTAATGATGATAGGGTATTTGCTATAGGGGAGATAGGTTTAGATTATCATTATGGTAAAGAAGATAAAGATAAACAAATAGAATTATTCGAAAAGCAATTAGCTATGGCAGAAAAATATAATAAACCAGTTATTGTTCATAGTAGAGATGCTACGCAGGATACTATTGATGTATTGAAGAAATATAAAGTAAAAGGTGTAATGCATAGTTTTAGTGGAAGTTATGAAGTAGCACAAATATATATTAAGATGGGTTTATTGTTAGGAATTAATGGAGTTATTACTTTTAAGAATGCTAATATAAAGGATATATACGCTAAGATTGATCTTTCTAATATTATATTGGAAACAGATTCACCTTATTTAACTCCTACACCATATAGAGGAGAAAAGAATGATCCTTCTCATGTAATGGATGTAGCTAACTTTGTTTCCGAGTTAAAGGGTGTATCTTTAGAAGAGTTATCTAAGATTACTAATGATAATATTAAGAGGGTCTTTGACATTTAATACTGTAGGTGGTAGGATATTATACATTATTCGAGGTGTATGATATGTTAAAGACATTTTTGAATAAGGGGTTAAAAATAATAATATTATTAATTTTAATATATACAATTAGTTATAATATTAGTGGTTCTAATAATGTTAGATTGTTAGAAGCTTATGGATTAAATGAAGCAGTTGGTGTGGATGCTGTAGCAAGAAAGGATAAAGAAGAGAAACCAAAACCAGTAGTTAGTAATAATCTTGGTGGATATTTAACTGGGTATGGTGCTGACTGTCCTTTGTGTGGTGGAACACTTGCTTGTTTAAGTAGTTATAATGTTTATAAGAACAATGTTGTTACTTATAATGATCGTACTTATGGAAATGTTAGAATAGTTGCTTCTTCAAGAAATTTACCTTGTGGGAGTATCGTTAGAATTAATTCTAATAGAGTTCCTGGTGGACTTGCTATTGTATTAGATAGAGGAGTTTTGGGAAATAATCTTGATTTGTTATGTCCTTCTGAGGATTATGCAAGTCAATATGTAGGTAGAAGTTATGTTACTTATGAAGTATTAAGAAGAGGTTGGTAGAATGGATAAGTTTGTTCATAAAAAAAGCTTGGGTCAAAACTTTTTGAAAGACAAAAACATATTAATGAAAATAATTGATGCTGTTGATGTTAAAGAAGATGATTTAGTTATAGAAATTGGTCCAGGACAGGGAGCGTTGACTAAATATCTTAAGTTATATCATTCTAATTTAATTTGTTATGAAGTTGATAATAGAGTAAGAAAATATTTAGATAAGTTTGTTGATGAGAAAACTAAGATTATTTATGAAGATTTTATGAAAAGAAATTTCGTAAGAGATATATCTGAAGTAAAGTTTAATAAATTGTATGTTATTGCTAATTTACCTTATTACATAACATCTCCTATTATTGAAAAGTTAATTGAATCTAGATTAGATGTTAATGGAATGGTATTTATGGTTCAAAAAGAAGTTGCTGACAGATTTGCGGCTAAACCTGGTGGTAAAGATTATGGTTATATGACAGTATATTTGAACTATTACTATAATGTTGAAAAATTATTTTTTGTAGATAGAAGATGTTTTGATCCAGTACCAAATGTTGATAGTGCTGTAATTAGATTTAATAAAAGAGAGGATAAACCAGAGCTTAAAAATGAAAAGTTGTTTTTTAAATTAATAAAAGATTCTTTCCATATGAAGAGAAAGAACATTAGAAATAATTTAAAAACTTATAACTTAGATATAGTAGAAAAAACTTTGAATAAATATGGATTAAATCTACAAGATAGAGCTGAAAATATCTCTTTAGAATGTTTTATTGAATTAGCTAACAATTTATCTTAGTTTTGTCAATACAAACTATTGCAAATCGTGTAAAATTAGGGTAAAATTATGTTAGAGGGAGAGTGTTGTTATGAAAATTACAAAAGTTGTACTTCGTAATAAGGAAAAAGAAGATTCACGTATGAAAGCAATTGCTACAATTACTCTTGATGAGGCATTTGTTGTTACTGGAATTAGACTAATCCAAGGTGACGATAAAATGTTTATCGCAATGCCTAGTAGAAAAATTAGCGAGGGTGTATACGATGATGTAGCACATCCTGTTAATCAAGAAACTCGTAAGATGTTTGAAGACGCTATTTTCGGTGCATATGAAGAAATGAAAAAGACTGGCGAAGAAATAGTAAAAATAGATTTATAAGAACTTAATTCTAAGTTCTTTTTTTGTTAATGCAAATGTAAATAGCAATATTTATTCAAATCAGTTTAATGACTGATATGATATAATTTAATTGATAATAGGAGGCGTATGTATGTCTAATAGTAAACGTAAAAAGAAAAAAGACAATAAATTACATGTTTTATTAGTATTAACATGCTTCGTTCTTATTATTGCATTGATAGGAACTGTATTTAAAGACTACAGAACTATAGTTAAGAATAGAAGGGAAACTAACAATTTAGAAACTAAGTATCAAGAACTATTAGAGGAAGAAACATCCTTAAATAGTGAGGTAGTTAAATTACAAGATCCAGTATTCGTTGCTAGATATGCAAGAGAAAAATACTTGTATTCTAAAAACGGAGAAACAATTCTTAGAATAGTAGATCCAGAGAAGTCTAATTCTAAGACTAAAGAAGGTAACGCAGAGAACTAATAATATAGTTCTCTTTTGTGTTATAAAAAATGGAAGGGAAAAGGTAGAGTTATGGAAGCAAAACTAATTGAAGACAACAATTTACGCTTGATAGTTTATTCGAGTGCTGGAGAGTTGGGAGAGAAGGTCAACAAGCATCTGTTAAAGATGTATGGGTATGACAAGGAGAAAGATACTTTTATTATTCCTATTAAAGAAAACTTCTTTGATGATGGACATTTAAAAGTAGAGTTAAAAGATACTGTAAGGAGTAAAGATGTATTTATGCTTACAGATATCGGTAATTATTCAATCGAGTATATGATGCATGGATTTATGAATCACACAAGTCCTAATGATTTGATGATTCAATTAAAGGATGGTATTGGAGCTTGTAATAGGCATGCTGAAAATATTAATGTTGTAATGCCTCTGTTATATGCTGGTAGACAACATAGAAGAAATACAAGAGAGAACTTAATGTGTGGTATGAATCTAAGAGAGTTAGATAATATGAGATCTCTTAGAAAGTTCATTACTTTTGATGCTCATGATCAAGGAGTTGAGCATGCGCTATTTGATATTGAGTTTGATAACTTCTATGCTTCTAATGAGATATTAAAAGATTTCATTGAAGATTTAGATGTTGAACAATTGAAAAAATTAGTGTTTGTGGCACCAGATAGCGGAGCTACTGGAAGACGTAATGTTTACTTGAATTCTTTCCAATCTGATTATATTGAAAGAGAAGCAGGAAGTTTCATTAAGCAAAGAGATTATAATCACTTGGTTGATGGAAAATATCCTGTTATAGCTCATGAATATTGTGGAAACAAAAACTTAGATGGTTATACTGCCATAGTTATTGATGATATGATCAGTAGTGGTGGAAGTATGTTTGATGTAATTGAAGAATTACATAGAATGAATATTAAACATATTTATATAATTGTTACTTATGCCTTATTTACAAAAGGTATTGAACAATTCCAAGATTATTATGATAAAGGTATGTTTGATGGTATATATACTACTAACTTATCTTATATTCCTAAGGAATATATGAAGAGAGAATGGTTACATGTTTGTGATTGCTCTAAGTTAGTTGCTCAAATCATTTACTACTTACATAATGATATGTCAATCTCTGGAATCTTAAAAGATAAGTCACAACCTGTAAAGTTGATAGAAAGAAAATTCAGAGATGCTATGAAAAAGAAAACAAACTGATAACAGTTTGTTTTTTTATGCTATAATTTTTTATGTAGAGGTGAAGGTAGAGATGAAGAAGGGTTTTGTAAGGCTAGCTATGCCTGATATACAAGAAGATAGTATAGTTGATGGCGAAGGTATTAGAAGTGTTATATGGTTTCAAGGGTGCCCTCATCATTGCAAGGAATGTCATAATCCTGAAACTTGGGATTTTGATAGTGGCGTTGAAGTTAGTATTGATGATATAAAGAAGCAAATTGATGAACTTGAATTCCAAGCTGGTGTGACTTTTTCTGGTGGAGATCCAATGAGTCAGATTGAAGCTTTAGTTGAGTTAGCTAAGTATGTTAAAGAAAAAGGTATGAATGTTTGGTGTTATACTGGATTTCTTTATGAAGACTTAGAGAAAATGGGTGAAAAAAATCCTTTATATAAAGAAGTATTTAATTACATAGATGTTTTAGTTGATGGACCTTTTGTTCTTGATTTAAAGAGTTTTGAAGTAGCTTTTAGAGGGTCAAGTAATCAACGTTTAATTGATATTCCAAAAACATTAGAAAAAGGTAAGGTAATTACGTTAGAAAAGTACAAATAGTACTTTTTTTTTTCTTATTTTATTGTATAATATGTCCTTAAGTGGGGTGATGATAGTGAGTTATATTCGCTTGAAGAACGTACATTTCTCTTATGATGAAACCCAAGTCTTTAAAGATTTAAATTTTTATTTGCCAAAAAATAAAACTCTATCTATTATTGGCCCATCTGGATCAGGTAAAACGACGTTATTGAGATTACTTAATGATGAGTTTTCTTACGATGGAGAGATTGATATTAGTGGTGTAATTGTTAATTCAGAGAATTTTAATATCATTAAAAGATATGTTTCTGTAGTTTATGATGATAATAGTTTTGTTAAAGAGATAGTGAAAGATGAATTAAGATACTCACTAGAAAATATCAATGTATCACCTAAAGAAATTAAACATGTACTTAAAGAATTAAATGATTTCTTTTCTATTAATAAAATACTAAATAAAGCAATAGATACTTTAACTAAGAGTGATAAGATGTTAGTTAAGATTCTTTCTTATGCTGTGATGAAACCTAGTTATCTTTGTATAGATGGTTTGTTAGGTTATTTAGATAATAGAACTAAGATATTGTTGTTAAATTATTTAAATTATAAAGATATTATTTTAATCAATGTTACTTCTGATATGAATGATACTTTATTTACTGATTATACTTTATGTTTATACAATGGTATAAGCGCTATTGATGGAAAGACATTAGATGTTTTTAAAGAAGAAAAGATTCTTCGTAGATTAGGTTTAGATCTACCTTTTATGATTGATATTTCTACCCAATTACAATTGTATGGTTTAATTAATAAGACTTATTTAAATAAAGAAACGTTGGTGAAGAAATTATGGAAATAACATTTAATAATTTAACATTAATTGATAATAAATCTTCATCAATCGAAAAGAAGTATTTAGAAGATATTAATCTAGATATCCATGCTGGTGAAATAGTAGGTTTCTTGGGGGATAATCTAGAAGTAATAGGTAAGTTATTATTACTTATTAAAAGACCTAATAAGGGTGAAATAATAATAGATAATGTATCTATTAAAAGAAATAGTCATGTAGATAATATAAATGCTTTAAGAAAGAAGTCGGGATTTGTTTATACTAGTACTAAGAATAAGTTCTTAGAAAATAGTGTTAAGAAAGAAATTAGTACTACTATGAAGAATTATAATTATAAAGTTAGCAATGTAACTAAGCATGTAAGTGATTCTTTAAAGATAGTCGGTTTAGATGATAGTTATATGGATAGAAATCCAAACAAGCTAAGCAGTATAGAACAAAAGAAAGTATTACTTGCTTGTGTATTAAGTTATAATCCTGAAACTATTATATTAGATTCCTTCTTTGATGGAATGGTTTTTAGAGATATTGAAAATTTTAAAAAATTATTTATTAAATTAAAGAATAAATTTGGGAAGACAATAATTGTATTAGAGAATAATCCTAGTTACTTATTTAATCTTGTTGATAAAGTATTTGTTATTAACAACGGTTCACTAGTGTTAAAGGGAGAGAAAGATATATTTTATAATAATAAATTATATAAATATGTTAATATTGCACCAATTGTAGAGTTTACTAAGTGTGTTCAAGCAATGGATCACAATATATTAGAATATACTGATATAAAAGAATTAATAAAGGAAATATATAGACATGTTGGATAGGTATTTGGTTACATATAATCATGAAGAATCAGTAACACATAATATAAATCCTTTAACAAAGATAATTATATTTATTCTATATATAATTGCTTGTTTCTTTCCTTATAATCCTGTAATTTTTATAAGTATGTTGGTTAGTGTTTTTATATTAATGATATTAAGCAATATACCGTTAAAAAAATATTTACAAGTAATATGGTTTCATAGATACTTTCTATTAATAATATATTTTTTCTTTTATGCTACGGGAATGGAATTATTATATATAAATGTTTTAATATTTAAGATTATATTTGGAATTCTGTTTTGGTATATATTGTTATATACAATAAAGAAAGAAGATTTAGCTAAATCATTTGGTTTTGTTGTTAATATATTTAATATAATTGGAATTAGTTTTAATAAGATATCTAATTTCTTTAGTAATATTATTAATTTTATTGTTATATTTGTTGATCAAACTAATAACTATTTTGAAATTAATGCTATAAAAGGCAATGATGTATATTTTAAGACAATTATAGGTAAGATAAGATTCTTCTTTAAGAATTTTAAGACAATATATAATAATACTAAAACAATTAATAAGAATAGAAATGAAGAGTTAAAGTATCGTTTGTATGATATTGATTCTAAGAAGATGTATAAATATAGAAGTAAATTAAATGTCTTTGATTATCTTTTAATTATTGTTTATGTCTTTATTTATGTTTATTATATAGTTAAGGTGAGATAAATGAAGTACTTAATTAAAGTTAAATATGATGGTAGTAAGTTTTATGGCTTTCAAAGACTTAATGAAGAACCTTCTGTTCAAAAAGCATTAGAGGATGCTTTGTTAGTAATTAATAAAAAGGAAGTCCTTGTTAAAGGAGCAGGTAGAACTGATAGAGGAGTTCATGCTTTGGGTCAAGGTGTTTCTTTTGATTTGGATATTGATATTACTGAAGATGGTTTAAAGAAAGCTATTAATTCATTAGTTGAACCTTATATATATGTAACAGAATGTAAGCAAGTTAAAGATGATTTTCATGCTAGATTTGATACATGTAAAAAGATATATAGATATAAGATTAATTTAGGTGAGTATGATCCATTATTATATGATTATACTTATGAACCTAATTTTAAATTAGACATAGATAAGATGAAACAAGTAGCAGGGCTATTTAAAGGTGTACATGATTTTAGAAACTTTGTAGCTGGTGAAAGAGATAATTATGATTGTATTATTTATAATATAGATTTTGAGATAGAAGATAATATTTTAAATATTATATTTGAAGGTAAGAGCTTTTATAGATATATGGTTAGAAACCTAGTAGGTGCTATGATTGAAGTAGGAAGAGGTAAAGAAGATATCTCTAAAGTTGAAAAGATGCTTAATTTAGAGGAAAATACATCTCTTTTTACAGCACCTAGTAATGGTTTGTATCTAGAAAGTGTCATATATGATGAAAATTAATTGAAAAGTGCTGATTTTATTTGACTTTTTAGTTAGTATCACATATAATTTTAATCGGTACATTTTATTTGTTGAAGTTTGTTAGCCCTGGGAAAGCGAAGCAGATGGAGACGATGAAAGGAAAAAAAGATTATGAATTCATTTATGGAAAAGAAAGAAACTGTAGATCGTAA
>JAEEGL014358064.1_pt1 | contig 21514 bp, 16 predicted proteins | sample 9134231 | NCBI WGS metagenome assembly JAEEGL01 (sample SAMN16246548, study PRJNA631951) | gut metagenome | biome: gut microbiome; feature: rumen; material: fiber-attached | host: Bos | place: Iran: Karaj | collected 2018-10
AACAAATAAACTGCAACTGAATGAGACCGAGTGACAAGATAATAATCGATTAAAATGATAGAAATCAAAGAAATATTGTTAAATTGAGACCAGAGGCTTCCCCTGGAGAGATATGGCTCCGATACCTTCAGGGGGAGCAAAAAGAGCGCTGAAATTCAGCGCTCTTTTTTTATTTATTGTATCTATTATAAACTCTCCTTGAGAATTTCTATCACCTCGTCGCGCGTAAGGGTGCGATAGCCGACGGGCAGCAGGAGGGTAGCGTCGGCTACAGCGGGGATATTCTCCTCGGTGACACCCAACTCTCGCGAGTGCATCACCACACCGATTTCTTTCATCCAAGCTTCGAGGCAAGAAAGGCCCTCCAGTGCCACCTGCTCGTCGCTCTTGCCCTCGGGACGGACACCCCATACATTTTTGGCAAAACGGACGAACTGATGCAGGCCGTCGTGCATCACATGGCGGTAGTAAGGCAGGCTCACCGAGGCCAGCGTCATTCCGTGAGTAGCATCGGTGACGAGACCAATGGCGTGGCCTATCTGGTGCACCTCCCAGTCGCCGCCCTTGCCGCATTTCAGCAGGGTGTTGAGCGCCCATGTGGCAGTCCACATAATATTGGCGCGCGCCTCATAGTCGTGCGGATTCTTGGCGGCGATAAGAGTGCTGTGGATGAGCGACCGCATCAGGCCCTCATTGATATAGTCGGTGGTGCAGTCGGCCGTACCGGCGAAATACTGCTCCATCAAATGACTCATGATGTCAAAGAATCCCGCCACCATCTGGTACTGCGGAACCGTGAAGGTGAAACGAGGATTGAGGATAGCGAACTTGGGGATGACGTCGCTGCCAAAGACGCGACCACGCTTGAAACCCGTCGAGCGACTGGTGATGACGCTTCCGGCGTTCATCTCGCTACCGGTACCCACCATTGTTAGCACCGAACCCACAGGCACGATGCGACATTCGGGACACTCCTGACGCACCCAGTATTTCTCCCACGGATCCTCGTCGCACCAGGCACTGACGCTGACCCCTTTTGCATAGTCAATGGTGCTTCCGCCACCAACCGCCAGAATAAGGTCGACATTGTTCTCTCGCGCCAGACGAGCCCCCTCACGCACCTTCTCGATGGTGGGGTTGGGCATCACGCCAGAGTCCTCGACAACGGTCTTACCTGCAGATTTCAGCGCGGCGACAACAGCGTCGTAGATGCCATTCTTTTTGATGCTTCCACCGCCGTAACTGAGCATCACGACGGGACCGTAATTTTTTAGTTCATCTGCCAGATGGCTCATGGCCTCCTCACCGAAATAGAGTTTCGTGGGATTGTGGTATTTGAAATTTCCTTCCATGGAGGGTAATGTTTTTATAGGTTATAAGTTTGAATATAACGCGAAATTAGCATTTTTATTCTTACGATTGAAAAAAAAATTGTACTTTTGCAGTTTAAAATAATACTTAAAGATTGATGCATAAAGAATTCTCAACATGAAGAATATACATACATTTCTCATTTCTCGTTTCTCATTTATTCTGCTGTTGCTTACAGCCGTCGGTGCACAGGCACAAACGAACAGCGAGGTGGATTCCCGGTGGACCATAGGCCTGCGGGGCGGATGGTGTTCCACCACCATCAGCCGCTACGACGCGGGACGCATGGACGAGGATTACTCGGCCCTCGGTGGCTTCGAAGCCGGACTTCAAGCGCGCTATACGGTGAACCCGTGGCTCGCCATTCGCGCCAACCTCAGCTTCATGCAGCGCTCCCACCGCATGGATCGCCACCTCAACTATCTCGACCCTGTCTACACCGAACACCTCAACTCCTACCTGATGTTGCCCGTGGTGGCCGACTTCTCTTTTGGTGGAGAACGTCTCCGTGGTCACTTGCTGGCAGGCGGCTATGCAGGCTACTGGCTTCAGGAACAGCGTAAAGGCACCACCTACTGGATGACCGACTACTACGTCTATTTCGAGCCCTTTGACGAGACACGCGACTTCAACGACAGCGACCTCCGCCTCACCGCAGGCTTCACTCTCGGCGCCAGCCTCAGTTTCGCACTCACCAAAAGCTGGGAGGTGGAGCTCGACGCGCTCTACTACTACGACCTCCTCTCACACCACAAGGGCTACGACAACCTTGCCGACCCGCGATACCTCAACACATTCTCCTTAACCCTTAACGTCAACTATAACCTCTAACACAATGAAAAAACAGATTATACTTACCATTGTAGCAACGCTATTCCTCTCCTCCTGCCGCAAGGAGGCCGACTATATCCCCTATATCGGTGAGAACGACAAGCTGGCCTACAACACCTATACCGAGCAGTTCCAATACATCTGGAAGATGATGAGTACGGGCTATGTCTTCTGGGATGTGGACACCGTCGACTGGGATGCCGCCTACGACCGCTACCTGCCGCACTTCGAAGCCCTTGACCAAAAATACCTGGACAGCGGCTATGTGCGCACCAGCGAGTTGTATGAGCTCTACCTCGGGCTGGTGGGCAAGATGCGCGACCACCACATGTCCTTCGTGGTCAAGAATCTGCACCCCGCCCCTGGCGAGATAAACCCGCGAGTGTCCATCCGTCCAGGCCTCCTCGAGGTGCAAAGCCGCGATTACTACATCGAAGCACGCGATGACGCACGGATGGGTATGAAGGCCTTCCTCAATGGCATCACAAGTCAATACACCGTCGCCGACAGTTGTAGCGGCACGGCTTACATCCCCGAATTCTACAGCTCGGTCTATTACCACTACTGCCTCTTCACCCTCGCCGACGGCCGCCAGGTACCTTACCTTTGGACCACCAATGCCGCCCTCACCCCCGTAATGCGCGACATGGCGGGCTCTCGTGCTTATACAGCCATCGACAAATGGCTCACCGCCATCTGCACCTCTCCCCGCAACCAACTTGCTGGCATCATCCTCGACACCCGCTCCAACGGCGGCGGCTATCAGGATGACCTCGACTACCTCGTGGGAACCTTCCTCAACGAACGCACCGAAATCTTCAAGACCCGCTACAAAGAGGGCCCCGGCCGCCTCGAATACTCCGTCTGGTGCCCCTACTACCAGGACCCCAACCCCAACTACCACCGCGACATCACCGCCGAGAACATCCCTTATGTGGTGCTTGTGGACATCAACTCGGTGAGTATGGCCGAGATAGAACCCATGGTCATCAAGGCCGTCCTCCCCACCGCACATATCATTGGCGAACGCACCTTCGGCGGCACCGGCCCGCTGCAGAACGATGCCGTTGACCTCAACTACGGAGGACCCTTCGGCAATAGTTCCTCGTATAACCACTATGTCTACACCTCCACTTTCGAGGCCCTCATGGGGGGCAAGGTACGTGAAGGCGAGGGCATCGTCCCCGACGAGGAGGTGCTCCGCATCAACGACCCCGCTCACAGCTTCAAGCCCCAACTCGATGCAGCACTCAACTACATACAGAATCACTAATCAATGAATACAATTCTTATCGTGTTGGCCATCGCCATCGGAGTCTTCGCCCTAATGATGGCCGGATTGGGCTTCAAGATGCTCCTCCACAAGGAAAAAGAGTTCAAGAAACCCTGCGCCAACGCCGACCCGAAGACCGGCAAATGTGCCCACTGCACATGTGGGAAGGGTAAAGTTTAACGGTTAACGGTTAAAGAGGGCTGCCGCTTCAAAAGGCTGGCGCAACCACTTTAACCGTTAACCGTTAACCATTAAACGTTACTCCTGGGAAAACTCTTTGATTCGCTGCTCTTCCGAGCGTTTGCAGACGAGGAGGCGGTCGCCTTTGGCGGAGACGATATAGCCGTCCAGTCCCTGCAACACCACCTTCGAGGCCTCTTCGGCATGCACCACACAGTTTGAGCACTCGTAGAGGCGCACCTTGCCCACGGCGCCGTTTCCGGCGCTGTCTTTCTGCAGCTTGTCGTGCAGCGAGGCCCAGTTGCCGAGGTCGCTCCAGCCGAAGTCGGCGGGATGGGTATACACCTTGCCGTCGGCAGCGGCGGGCTCCATCACAGCGTAGTCGATCGATATCTTCTCGCACTGCGGGAAGACCTCCTGCACATCGGCATCGGTCTTCATGCGCTCCATATCACTGGCGATGTTAGGCTTGTAGGTCTTGAGGGCCTCGGTGATGGTGTGGACATTCCAGACAAAAATGCCGGCATTCCACAGATAATTGCCCGCCTGCAGGTATTGTTCCGCTACCTCCAACCGAGGTTTCTCTTTAAAAGCCTTAACCTTACAGATTTCACCACCAACCGCATCACCCGCCTCGACGTAACCGTAACCTGTTTCCGGTCTGGAGGGTTTGATGCCGATGGTGACAATGGCGTCGCTCTTCTCGGTGAACTGCAGGGCGTTGCCTATCACGCGGCGGAACTCCTCGGGGTTCATCACCACAGCGTCGGCGGGAGTCACCACCACATTGGCACCGGGGTCTTCCTGCTTGATGCGCCAGCAGGCCCATGCGATGCAGGGGGCGGTATTGCGGGCGGCAGGCTCCGCAAGGATATGGTTCACAGGCATCTCTGGGAGCTGCTCGCGAACAATGTCCACGTAGGCGGCGTTAGTCACCACCCAGAAGTTCTGCATCGGGCAGAGTCCTTTGAAGCGGTCCACAGTGAGCTGGATGAGCGTGCGTCCGCAACCCAGTATATCGATAAACTGTTTGGGGAATTCGGGAGTACTCAGCGGCCAGAAACGGCTTCCGATGCCACCGGCCATTATCACGATATGATTATTCATAATCAAATTGTTACGTTGATATATTGATACGTTAAAAGTTTTTTTATAACGCCATTCAAAAAGTTTTATTGTGTGCCATTTTTAACAATCTACAACTCACAGACAATCAACACCATCTCCCCACCAACTCCTACCCAACTCCCTACCAACTCCTACCCATTCCCTACCACGGTAGGAGATGATACGGCGATGGATGGTTTTTGATATGTTGAAAACCTTTCAAAAGATTATTTGTCCATGTCGAGGAAAGTTTGTATTTTTGCACATTGAATTATTTTAAAAATGGCAAAGAAAGAAACCGTTGAGGAACCTCTGGAGAAGCAGCTCTGGAAGGCTGCCGACAAGTTGCGCAAGAATATTGACGCGGCGGAATATAAACATGTGGTACTGGGACTAATATTCCTGCGCTACATATCAGTGTCGTTTGAACGGCTGTATGCCGAACTGGTGAAGCAACAGGCTGACGGCGCCGACCCCGAAGACCGCGAAGAATACGCTGCCGAAAACGTGTTCTATGTGCCTGAGAATGCCCGCTGGTCACGCCTCGTGGCCAACGCCAAAAGCCCCAATATTGGCAAGTTGATAGATGATGCCATGGATGCCATCGAACGCGAAAACAAGTCGTTGAAAGGTGTGTTGCCCAAGGTTTTCTCGCGTCCCAACCTCGACCCCACATCACTTGGCGAATTGATAGACCTGATTGGCAACTCTACTTTGCAAAATACTAGCACCAAAAGTGCCGACCTATTGGGGCATGTGTTCGAATATTTCCTTGGCGAATTCGCCTTGGCTGAGGGCAAGAAGGGTGGACAGTTCTACACGCCGAGGAGCGTCGTGGAGCTGCTGGTGACCATGTTGGAGCCCTACAAAGGCCGCGTGCTCGACCCCTGCTGTGGTTCTGGTGGCATGTTCGTGCAGAGTGAGAAGTTTGTGCGCGAGCACCAAGGTCGCATCGAAAACATCTCCGTCTACGGTCAAGAGAGTAACCAGACCACCTGGCGCCTTTGCAAGATGAACCTCGCCATCCGCGGCATCGATGCCTCGCAGGTGAAGTGGAACACCGAGGGGTCGTTTCTCAACGACGCCCACAAGGATGTCAAGGCCGACTTCGTCATCGCCAATCCGCCTTTCAACGACAGCGACTGGAGCGGCGACCAGCTGCGTGGCGACGCTCGCTGGCAATACGGCGTGCCGCCCACAGGCAACGCCAACTTCGCTTGGATACAACATTTCATCTACCATCTCGCTCCGTCGGGACAGGCGGGCTTTGTATTGGCCAAAGGGTCGCTGACGTCAAAAACAGGCGGCGAGGGCGATATACGCCGTGCGCTTATCGACAAAGGACTTGTCGCCTGCATCGTCAATCTGCCCGCTAAGCTGTTCCTCAACACGCAGATACCTGCCTGTCTGTGGTTTGTGACACGTAACCGTCAAAAGAGAGCCGGCGAGATTCTCTTCATCGACGCCCGCAATATGGGGCGCCTTATCAACCGTCGCACGCGCGAGTTGACCGAGGAGGACATCCGCACCATCGCCGACACCTACCACCATTGGCGTGACGAGAGTGCCGACTATGCCGATGTGCCGGGCTTCTGTGCCTCGGTGCCCGTCAGCCGTGTGGCCGAACTGGACTATGTGCTCACCCCCGGCCGCTACGTCGGCCTGCCCGAAGAGGAGGACGACTTCAACTTCGCCGAGCGCTTCACCGCCCTCCGCACTGAATTCGAAGAACAACTGAAAGAAGAGGAACGCCTCAACAAACTGATACTGGAAAATTTAGATAAGATAAAAATCGACCAAAACTAAACATTATGAAAAAATACACGATACAAGAATTAAAGAAGTTCAAAGAGTCAGAAGACAAGGTTGAATTTAAGAGAGCCGAACAGGGAAACTTTGCATACGACGGAGGCACAAAAGCAAAACCAAGTGAGAGAAGACGGTGTATACTTGGTTATGTGACTGCTTTTTGTAATGAAGGAGGGGGTAGTTTGGTTATTGGTATGGAAGATGCATACCCTCATAAAGTTGTTGGTACAAAACAATGTGCGGGAAAGTTGGGTGAGTTGGAGAGCCAGATATATAGAGATACGCAGATTCGCCCAAATGTTTATGAATTGTACGAAGATGAGAGAAACAAGAAAGGACGCGTACTAGTCATAGATGTACCCGGCCGACCCGTTGGAAAACTATTCCGGTTTGAGGATGTGCCATTGATGCGAGTTGGAGAAGAATTAAAACCCATGTCCGACGAGATGATGTTTAGCATTCTTCAAGAACACGAACCTGATTTCTCTGCTGAAATATGCAAAGGTATTACAATAAAGGACCTTGACCCAGAAGCTATCAGGATAATGAAGCAGAAATATTCTGTGAAGCAGCAAAACCCGGATTTCCTCACTTTGTCTGACGAGCAAGTATTAAGCGACCTAAACTTGGTTAAGGGAAGAAAAGTTACGTATGCTGCATTGATTTTGGTAGGCAGAGAAGAAAAGTTGAAAGAGCACCTTCCACAGGCATCAGTAATATTGGAGTTTAGAAAGACCGAATCATTGGTACCGTACACGAACAGGCAAGTGTATGGCCAACCATTCTATAAAATGATTGACCTGCTGTGGCATGATATTGATTTGCGAAACGACAAGATAGACGTGAACGAAAACTCCTATATATTCAATATTCCCTACTTCAATGAAGAGGTGATACGTGAAGCTGTTAATAATGCTATAGCACACAGAGACTACCGTCGCTCGAGTGAAACTGTTATCAAGCAGTACCCCCAGCGGATGGTGATAATGAATGCTGGCGGGTTTCCGCTGGGCGTCACCAGCGAGAACTTGCTTAGTGTGCAGAGCACCCCAAGAAACCGATTGCTTGCCGATGTTCTGGCAAAAACCGGTATCGTAGAACGATCGGGACAAGGTGTTGACAAAATATTCAGAAACACATTATCAGAAGGAAAGGATGCTCCAGACTATTCAAACAGCGACGCATTTCGTGTCGAGCTTCAGTTGTCAGCTGTTATTAAAGACAAGGCATTTGCCATGTTTCTGAATTCTGAGCAACGGGATTTAGCCGAGGAAGACCGGTTTTCCGTATTTGACGTTATCGCCCTTAATAATATCAGAGAATCAAAATCAAATATTGTTCCCAAAGAAATTTTGAATAAGTTGCTAAAAAAAGGAGTCATTGAGAAGAGGGGGAAAACAAGTGGTACTTACTATACCTTATCGAAGAGTTACTATGAATTCTGTGGTGAAGAAGGCGAATATTCGCAGACAGAGGATTGGAACGCAGTGCAAGCCTGGCCAGTAATCCTCGCACACTTTTCGACTTTTAAAAGAGCAAAAATGAAGGATTTTGTCAGCATTCTTGGAACCCATATGTCCCGTAGGAAAATCCGTGTAATTATAGACCAATATGTGGAGCAACATTATTTAGCAAAAGAAGGTGTTGGTTCTGGAACCACCTATTCTGTCAGCGATGAATACATAAAGGATTCTGAGATAATGAATAAGGCGTTGGGAATTGGATTAGAGGAACTGAAAAGAAGGGGTGAGATAGAATAGAAAAATCGAAATGTCCAAAAAATGTCCAAAAAATGTCCAAAAAACATCCAAAAACGACGTAAAATTATTATAAGAACCAAATATACAACACATTAAAAATGTCCAAAATGTGTCCAAAACAGACAGAGATAAGATAAATAGGAAGTGATACCAATGTTTCGGTTTGTAAAGAAATAGAAAATGTCCAAAAAACGTCCAAAGTTTAATCAGAAAAAGAATCAACGCTTGCAAACATCAATATCAACATATTGAATTACTGCAAAATAAAAATGTCCAAAAATGGGCCAAAATATACTGATAATGTTAATAACAATAGTAAAAATGGAGACAATAACATTGATAATAGCGGTAGCATCGTTAGTTGTGATGGTGGCGACGTTGGTGTTTATGGTTAAGAACAGCAAGGGTTATTTGCGGCGGAATTTGAAGAAGAAAGAAGAACGCTACGAAATGCTTAATGGCATTACACATATTAGTCCGTTCTCTCCGTATGCAGGTGTGGTAAAGAATAAGCATTTTGAAGAACGGGACAAACTCGAGAAAGAAATTGAAGATTTAAAGGACAGGTTGTAATATGAGCGAATGGAATGAATATAAGCTGGGATAATGTAAAGACCGTCATCTATATGAGTTGTGTGATTTTCAGGGGTCTTGTAAATAATTAATACTAGAAACTAAAAAATATGAAGTTGTTTTCAGAACGATATAATTATACGAAGGCTTCAGATGTGATAATTAGAGAAAAAATCACACCAGAAATACAGAATGCGATTTGCTCTTGTTATGACAAATTGAATGGTTTTTTCATTGAATCCAGGATATATCATTACGAGTCATATATTGAAATGGAGAAATATTTATGGACATATTTTCTGAATCAACGCGAAGGAAAATTTCAAGATGGCAGAAGTTACCATGTGGTAGCAACTCGTTTTTTGGAAGATGAAAACAACCCGTGGTATAGAAAACTTGACTTGGTTGAGTTCACCATTAAGTATCTTGATGCTTTAGATAAAACGAATAGTGGAATTTCAGATGTTTCCAGATTATTTATTATTCATTTAAATCATGAATTTGAACGATTGAATTTTGCTTATCGAGTAGTTGGCACAGAAATTGTAGAAATAACATCAAAAGAAGAACTTACCGCGGTGGAGTCTTCTATGCAGGAATCCCCAAAGAATATTAGAACACATTTAAACAATGCGTTGGAATTATACGCCCAACGACCAGTAGGAGATTATAGAAATTCTATCAAAGAATCTATTTCTGCAGTTGAAGCTTATTGTCGAGAAATTACTGGTGAAAATAATTTAGGAAAAGCTCTTGATAAGTTAAAGAATAAAGGCCTCGTAATACCTGAAACATTAAAAATCGCATTTGAAAAATTGTATGCTTACACTAATCAACCTGGCACTGGAATCCGACACGCTTTAATGGACAAAAATGGTACGTATACACCTGCTTCAGAAGAAGCGCTTTTTATGTTGGTTTCGTGTAGTTCTTTTATTAATTATCTGAACCGAAAGTTAAAGTAGAGATTGATATGAGCGAATGGAAAGAATATAAGTTGGGAGAAGTAGTAACTTTTCAGCGTGGATTTGACCTTCCAAAAGATAAAATGCGGAATGGCGAATATCCTGTTGCAGGGTCTAATGGTGTTATTGGATGGCATAGTGAATATACGACGAAAGGTCCAGGAGTTACAATTGGTAGGAGTGGCAATATTGGTACACCTCATTTTTATAAATCAAACTATTGGGCACACAATACATCTCTATTTGTAAAAGATTTCAAAGGAAACAATTCTCTTTTCATATACTATTTCTTAAAAACGATTGATTTTAAACAACTAAATACGGGAAGTGCTGTTCCAACATTAAATCGTAACCATGTTCATGATTTGCAAGTTTTAGTACCACCGATTGACGAGCAGAAACGGATAGCGGGGGTGTTGAGTTCGTTGGATGACAAGATAGATTTGCTGAATCGAGAGAACGCCACCCTCGAAGACCTCGCCGAAACCCTCTTCCGCCACTACTTCATCGAAAACCCCGACCCCACCTGGAAAGAAGGCAAACTGGGAGATTATGTTATTGAAACAATAGGTGGTGAATGGGGAACAGAGGTACCTGAAGGCGAAAGCAATATGCCTGTACGATGCCTAAGGGGTGCAGATGTTGCAGATTTGAATGATGGGATTGCGACAAGAACACCTCTTCGATATATAAAGCCAAGCAAATACGAGAAAATTAAGCCGAATAACGGAGATATTATCCTTGAAATATCTGGCGGTACAGATACTTGCTCCACGGGCAGAGTGGCATATATTAATGATTCCGTAAAGCACTTGTTTGACTACCCCATTGTTTTTTCTAACTTCTGTAGGTTGTTACGGGTAAAAGAGAAATACATGTACTTTGTTTATTGCTATTTCCGTCACCTACATAAACAAGGTGAATTCTTTAATTTAGAGAATGGCAGTTCGGGAATACATAACTTAAACTACAAGGCCGCTTTATATGATGATTTAGGTTGGCCAGTACCAACAGACAAGAAATTGGTAATAGAATTTGGAGAAAAAGTCAAACCATATTTCGACAAGATAAATGCCAATAAGAAACAAATACTCTCTTTGTCAGCACAGCGAGACGGCATATTGCCCCGCCTGATGAGTGGCGAAGTAAAAATGACAGAATCAAAAATTACAGATAAATACATTTTGTTTAACAATTAATAAACCTCAAATAATATGGGTGCAATTAAAGATTTAATTACAACTTTTGTTGGTGACAAGTTAATTGAACTTATGAAATCCGGCACAAATAGAATTGCAGATGAAATAAGTCAGGTTGCAAATAATAAAATTCTTGAGTACTTGTGTGAAGAATATGAGCGCAACAATAGAACAAAAACTATTTTACATAGAACAGAACCAATTCCTCTTGATTCTTTCTATCAACCATTGTTTTTGAGAAAGGATTTTAATCAGTGGAATGGAAGATTAAATGGTGCGGATACAAAAAGAATAAGTACTGATAGTGTTAGGTCGGTGTTTGAGGAATGTAAAAGTAATTGTTTGACAATTATTGGTACGGCTGGAAGCGGAAAAAGCACTTTGGTGAAATATCTATTTGTTAATACGATAAAAGAAAGATTTAAGATCCCAATTAAAATAGAATTACGTGAGTTAAATAAATATGATGGTAATCTGATTGAATATGTAAAAAATGATATTATTAAATTTTCCGAGATTGCAGTCAATGATATTCTCGTTGAAAAACTATTAAAATCTGGAGAGTTTGTCATTTTTTTTGATGGTTATGATGAGGTGGCAACATCAAGAAAAGAGGATGTTACAAGAGATATATGCAAAATTACAAGGAAATATAATAAAAATAAATATATTTTAACCTCACGACCTTTTGTCAATATAGAAATGTTGGATAAATTTCATAATTATCAAGTATGTGATTTGTCTATGGAGGAAATAAAATCTTTTGTAAAACGACAGTTTGACAAATCGGAGCAAGATTTAGCAAGTAAAATAATTGAGACAATTAATAACGAGGAATCTGCTACATATAAAAGTTTTTTATCCAATCCTTTATTATTGTCAATGTTTATTATAACATATCAAGCAGATTCTAATATACCTCAAAAAAGGAGCGATTATTATAGTCAAGTTTTTAATACATTATATTCCGCTCATGACACAACATCAAAACTAGGCTATTCTCGGGAAAGAAGGTGTAGTTTGAATAAGGAACAAATTATGGAAATACTAAAAAGATTTTCTTTTACGTCTTTTTTTACACATAATTTTTCTTTTTCAAGTGAATATGTTGAGCAACAATTTCTGCGCATAAAAAAAGATCTCGGATTACAATTCTCCAATGATGAATTATTATACGATTTAAAAGTGTCAATTGGTATATTGACACAAGACGGTTTGGATATAACATTTCCGCACAGGTCATTGCAGGAATATTTTGCGGCATTGTTTGTCACATCATTGGCTGATAGCAACAAGCAAAAAGTTTATACTCGTTTGTATGATGCATTATTAAAACTATTTGAGGACTCATCAATATCTGATGACTATCTGAATTTTTATTCATTATTATGCGAAATGGATAAAAATAACTTTTTAAAACAATTAATAATACCATTACTTAATGAGATACAGAATAAGATCCCTTTGTTGAAGGAAGATTCAGAAGTTATAAACTTCTTTATTACACTTCGTTCAATATCTTATTTGATTGATAAGAAGATGAAATCAGAATTTAACAAAGAACATACAAAATACAATAAGCAATTTAGCCTCTACATGAACGAGGAAGAAAGCAAGAAAGTGAAGAAAAATACCTCAGAAATGGCAATGTTTGAAAATGCTAGAAAAAGATTAGCATCTACGGATGTTATCCCATTTATAAAATCATACAATTATAAAGCCATTGTATCTAAAATAGAGAAAGGTATAAGAAAAACTGAAACTATAGATTCTGATTTTATTGATAATTTGTCTTGAGGCTTAAAAAACTTTCTTCGAGGGATCATAAAACCATCGCCGAAGGATCATAGAACCCACATAGAAGGATCGTAGAAGGGAGACCTACAAAAATAGACGAATTATGGCCGTAAAGAGAACTAACACATATAATGGATACAAGCCACCTTTCACGCTGTCGGCGAAGGCAGTGGGTCTGGTGGCAGATATTGCCGCCCAGATGGAGCGGTTTGCCATCCGCATGGAGCAGAGCGATGCCCTGCGGTTGCGCAAGGTCAACCGCATCAAGACCATCCACAGTTCTTTGGCCATAGAGGGTAACAATCTTCGAGAGAGTGAGGTGGCTGACATCCTCGACGGCAAGACGGTGGTGGCTCCCCTCCGCGAGATACAGGAGGTGAAGAACGCCATACGAGTGTATGATGAGTTTGAAAAGCTCGATCCCTTCTCGATGGACGACCTATTGCGGGTTCACGGACTGATGATGTCGGCCTTGACCGACGACGCTGGCCATTTCCGCAATGGAGGCGTAGGCGTCTACTCCGAGATGGGTCTGGTCCACATGGCGCCGCCTGCCGAGCGGGTATATCCGCTAATGTGCGACTTGTTCGACTGGCTGAAGAATGCCGACGACCACCTGCTGGTGCGCAGTTGCGTGTTCCACTATGAGTTTGAGTTTATCCATCCGTTCGTTGACGGCAATGGCAGGATGGGACGGCTGTGGCAGTCGCTTATCCTCGGTCGGAGGAACCCCGCTTTCGCCCATCTGCCGGTGGAGAATATGGTATATGCCAACCAGCAGGTCTATTACGATGCCATCGCCCAGAGCACCAAGCAGGGAGAGTGTAGCCCGTTTATCGACTTTATGCTGGGAGAGATACAAAATGCGGTACAAAGACATAATGGTGAACCCCTGAATGCACCTGCAAACACATCTGTAAATGCACCTGTAAAACTTAGTAAAACACAAACTGCTATTATTGATAATCTAAAGGAGAATCCTCATACTACATACGACGAACTGGCTGCAATTATTAGTGTTGATAGATCAACTATTACGAGGAATATTGCAATGCTAAAAGAAAATGGCATTTTAGAACGTGTGGGTGAGGACAAAAACGGATACTGGAAACTAAACATTTGATAACTATGACCAAGCTGACCGAGGCGGATATTGAGCAGATGACCATTGAACTGCTGGAGGCCAAGGGGTGGAAGCACCTCTATGGGCCGGACATTGCGCCTGACGGTGCCACGCCGATACGGGCGACATTAGAAGAGGTGGTGCTGCGCAGTAAGTTGGAGGCTGCTGTGCGGAGGCTCAATCCATCGCTGCCACAGTCGGTGAAGGAAGAGGCGGTGAAGCAGGTGCTGCGCATCGGTTCGACCGATTTGTTGGCCGACAACGAGGCATTCCATGAATTGCTGACGCTTGGCGTGACGGTGTCGGTGTATGAGGAGGGTGAGGAACGTGGTAAGCAGGTGCGGCTGGTAGACTTCGACGACCCGTGGAACAACGAGTTCACGGTGGTCAACCAATACACCGTCATCGAGAACGGTCATAATCTGCGCCCCGATGTGGTGCTGTTCGTCAATGGATTGCCACTGGTGGTGATGGAGCTGAAGAACGCAGCCAGCGAAGATGCCACCGTCGAGGCCGCCTTCCAACAGATAGAGACCTACAAAGAACAGATACCGTCACTATTCACCTACAATGAAGTTATCGTCATCAGCGACGGTTTGGAGGCAAGGGCTGGTACGCTTTCGTCAGGTATGAGCCGCTTCACGGCGTGGAAGAGTGCCGACGGCGAGACCATCGCCTCGCACCTCGTGGGCGAGCTGGAGGTGCTGGTGTGCGGTATGCTCAACCCCGAGACGCTGCTCGACCTGGTGCGCTCGTTCATCGTTTTCGAGAAAGACAAGCACGAGGACAAAGAAACAGGCCAAATCACCATCAAGACGGTGAAGAAACTGGCCGCCTACCACCAATACTATGCCGTCAACAAGGCCGTGGAATCAACCTTACGCGCTACGGGTATCAACAGCAAACTGCCCATGGCCGCCGAGTCGCCCGCCAACTTCGGTTTCAAGACCGTCAAAGAACAGGCCGAGGGTGACCATAGGGCTGGCGTGGTGTGGCACACGCAGGGTAGCGGTAAATCGCTGTCGATGGTGTTCTACACGGGCAAAATAGTACAACGGCTGAACAACCCCACGGTGGTAGTTATCACCGACCGCAACGACCTAGACGACCAGCTATTCGATACTTTTGTTTCCTCGAAACAACTTCTAAGGCAAACGCCCGTGCAGGCCGAGAGCCGCGATCACCTAAAGCAGTTGCTGGCCGTACAGTCAGGTGGTGTGATATTCACCACCATACAGAAGTTTCAGCCAGAGAAGGGCTACAATATCTACGACCGCCTCACCAATCGTACTAACGTGGTGGTGATAGCCGACGAGGCACACCGCACACAATATGGTTTCAAGGCCAAATCCGTAGAGGTGAAGAACGAGGCCGACGAGGTGATAGGCTCGGAAATCAAGTACGGCTTTGCCAAGTATCTGCGCGACGCGCTGCCTAACGCCACCTATATCGGCTTCACCGGCACGCCCATCGAGCTGAGCGACAAGAACACACCCGCCGTCTTTGGCAACTATATCGACGCCTATGACATCGCCCAGGCGGTGGAAGACGGCGCCACAGTGCGCATCTTCTACGAGAGCCGCCTAGCCAAAATAGAGTTGAGTGCCGAAGGACGCAAGTTGGTGGAAGAGTTGGACAAAGAGCTACAGGTGGAGGACATGAACGATGTGCAGAGGGCCAAGGCGAAGTGGACGCAGTTGGAAGCCCTCATCGGCAGTCCTAACCGCGTGAAGAACATCGCCCGCGACATAGTCGACCATTTCGAGGCTCGGCAGCAGGTGTTCGAAGGCAAGGCGATGATTGTGGCCATGAGCCGACGGATAGCCGTGGAGCTCTACGACGAAATCATCAAATTACGCCCCGAATGGCACAACGACGACCTGCGCAAGGGAACATTGAAGGTAGTGATGACTACCTCGGCCTCCGACGGTCCTGCCATCGCCAAGCACCACACCACCAAGGCCGACCGTCACACGCTGGCCGACCGTATGAAAGACCCCGACGACGAGCTGAAACTGGTGATAGTACGCGATATGTGGCTCACGGGCTTCGACGTGCCCTGCCTGCACACCCTCTATATCGACAAGCCCATGCAGGGGCATAACCTGATGCAGGCCATTGCCCGCGTGAACCGCGTCTACAAGGATAAGCCTGGCGGACTGGTGGTGGACTACCTCGGTATCGCCTCCGACCTCAAGGCAGCGCTGTCGTTCTACTCCGACGCCGGCGGCAAAGGTGATCCCACACAACAGCAGTCACAAGCTGTGGCGCTGATGCAGGAGAAACTGGAGGTAGTGGAGCAGATGCTGCACGGCCTCGACTATAAGCAATACTTCACCGCCGACACCGCTGGCAAACTGTCGTGGATACTTAAAGCCGAAGACTTCATCCTTGGGTTGGATGACGGCAAAAAACGCTATGTCAACGAGGCGACTGCCTTGGAGAAAGCCTTTGCCTTGGCCATACCCCATGAGGAGGCGATGGAGGCAAAAGACGAGGTGGCTTTCTTCCAGGCCGTGAAAGCACGTTTGTGCAAGTTTGACGCAAAGGGCACTGGCAAGACCAATCAGGAGATAGAGACCACCATCCGGCAGGTGATAGACCAAGCGCTGGTATCGGAACAGGTGATAGACCTCTTTGATGCAGCAGGCATCAAGAAACCCGACATCTCCATCCTCTCCGAGGAGTTCCTGATGGAACTGAAAGGGATGGAACACAAAAACATCGCCCTTGAAGTGCTGCACAAATTGCTAGAAGGGGAGATTAAGTCGCGCTCCAAATACAACCTTGTCGAGAGCCGCACGCTGATGGAGATGCTCGACGGCTCCATCACGCGCTACCATAATAAAATAATCTCCGCCACAGAAGTGATTGACGAACTTATCAATCTGAGCAAACAGATTGTAGCGAGCGACAACGCGGCGCAGGAAATGGAACTGGAACAGTACGAATACGCATTCTACACTGCCGTAGCCAACAACAACAGTGCCATTGAATTGATGGGCAAAGACAAATTGCGCGAGTTAGCCGTGGTGCTTACCAAGACCATACGTAACAGCGCCTCCATCGACTGGGCCATCAAAGAGAATGTCCGAGCCAAGATGAAGGTGGCGGTGAAACGTCTGCTGCGCAAGTATGGTTATCCGCCCGATATGCAACTATTAGCCACAGAGACTGTTCTAAAACAGGCGGAACTAATAGCGAATGAACTGATAAAAAATGACAAACAACAAAATGTTTTTTAGTATATTTGCAGCATGGAAGAAATACAAAACGAGAAGATTTTTTCACTTGAAGAGATTGATTATGCGCGTTTTTGGGGCGCTAACGACAAGATGCTGGACTTTGTGCGGATGCTGTTTCCAAAGTTGAAACTGGTGGCACGCGGCGAGATGCTGAAAGCCATCGGATCGGAGGAGGATATCGCATGGTTCGACGGCAAGCTGCAGGCGATGATGACCTACTACCAGAAGTTCGGCCGTATCACGGAGAATGCTATCATGGGCATCATGGAAAGTGGCGGCGGAAGTCCCGAGGCAGAGGTGAGCGACGAGGTACTGGTACACGGCCGCAACGGTCTGCTTATCAAGGCTCGCACCCCCAACCAACAGCGGCTAGTACGGAGCGTCTACGAGCACGATATGGTCTTCGCTATCGGCCCCGCAGGTACCGGCAAGACCTATACAGCGGTAGCGATGGCAGTACGCGCGCTGAAGAACAAGGAGATACGCCGCATCATCCTCACACGCCCCGCCGTAGAAGCCGGAGAGAACTTAGGTTTCCTTCCGGGCGATTTGCGCGACAAGCTAGACCCCTACCTGCAGCCCCTCTACGACGCCCTGCGCGACATGATACCACAGCAGAAACTGCTCTCCTACTTGGAAGACAACACCATCGAGATAGCGCCGTTAGCCTTCATGCGCGGCCGAACATTAGACAACGCTTTCGTCATCCTCGACGAGGCTCAGAACGCCACCTCGGCACAGCTGAAGATGTTCCTCACCCGCATGGGACGCAACGCCAAGTTTGTCATCACCGGCGACCTGACTCAGGTGGACCTCCCGCGCCACCAACAGAGCGGCCTGCTGCAAGCCACCCAGATACTGAAAGAGGTGAAAGGCATCGAGATTATCCAACTGGACAATAGCGATGTGATTCGCCATCGGCTGGTGACGGATATTATTAAGGCATATGATGGAGTGAAAGGGAGTGAGAAGGAGTGAAAGGGAGTGAAAGGACAATAGCATTAATCTATGATTACCTATCCTAATTGCAAAATAAACCTGGGACTTCATGTGGTGGGCAAGCGGCCGGACGGGTACCACGACTTGGAGACCATTTTTGTTCCCGTGCACGATTTATCCGACACCCTGGAGATTGTGGAGAGCGATAACCTGCAGATGGTGCAGGAAGGTATCGTGCTCGACAACGCTCCCGAGGACAACCTATGCACTAAGGCTTGGCGGTTGCTACACGAAGAGTTTGACATCCCCACGGTGAGCATCCGACTGCAAAAGGGCATCCCCTTCGGTGCCGGCCTCGGAGGAGGCAGCAGCGATGCCGCCTTCACGCTGAAAATGCTCAACGAGATGTTCGCATTGCGGCTCACCGACAGCCAGCTGGAGCAACGCGCTGCACGACTGGGTGCCGACTGTGCCTTCTTTATCAAGAACCAACCTGCCTACGCCACCGGCATCGGAGACAAGCTGGAGCCGATTGAGTGGAATATGAAAAGCGAAAAGTGGAAAGTGATTATCGAGATTCCGGAAGGGGAGCATGTGTCGACAAAAGAAGCCTACGGAGGACTGAAACGCGACCTTTTCGGCACGGTGCGTCCCAACCTACGGGAGGTCGTGAAGCGACCCATCGAGGAGTGGCGCAGCCTTATCGTCAACGACTTCGAGGCTTCGGTATTCCCTGCCCATCCTGCCATTGCCGCCCTCAAAGAGGAGATATACCGCCGCGGTGCCCTCTACGCCTCAATGACCGGCAGCGGCGCCGCCGTCTTCGGTATCTTCCCTCGATAATTTTTTTCATTCCAATGTCAGATTTCGGTTTCATGAGGGGTAATGTATAGATGTATGAACCCACATGAGCCATTCACCGTTTTTCTGCGCAGCCACTCCAATCTCATCTGGAGCATGTGCCGCGATGCCTCACACGGCAACTGGGAGCAGTGCCGAGATTTGTTTCAGGATGTGTCGTTGCGACTCTGGCAACATTTCGACGAGCTACGTCCTGACGCCCAGCCACACGAAAGAAAGGCCTGGGTGGAATGGCAGACGCGCCATGTACTGGAACATGCTGGACGGCGGCAAAGACCCGAACCCCTAAGCGAACTACCGGAACAAGTCGACGGAGACGCTTTGGTCGATGTCGAGATCCGCACACTCATCAACGACCTGTTGGTGCAGATGCAGCCCGACGAACGGCAGTTGGTGCAGATGCGTCTGGAGGGGTATTCGGCCAACGAGATTGCCAAAGAGATGGGGCTCAGTCGCGACGCTGTGTATCAGCGTATGCACAGGGCATTGGCGAAAGCCCGCAAGGTGTTGCTGATATTGTTTTTGTTGCTTGTGGCCAGCTCCATCGCCGTCGCCGTGGTGCCCTCATGGCGACAGCGGGTTTTCGGTGGTAGCAAGCCGGAGACGACGGACACGATCCCTGTCAGTGTTCCTGCTCCGGTCTCTCCTACCCCACTTTCGGACGCTGACACCACCAAAGAGGCTGTCGTCACCCATCACACTTGGGTTCCGCCGAATCCCATTCCCCACCTCGTCGCTATCGCCGACACATCGCTGCCCATTCCTCTGCCGAGTTACGACGAGCCTTGTGGTTGTCCGAAAGGCTATCGCAAAAAGCCTCAAAGTGACAGCATCGACGACCTTTCCGACCCTTGTGAGCCTATGCCAGACGACCTGCCGGAGGTAACCATCATGGTGGTAGGAAACAACATTGTGGTGGAAGGTGTAGACAATGAGACCGTTGATGTCTTCGACGCCCGAGGGCGGCTGGTGGCCACAGCGCGGTGCAACGACCATTGCATGCTCACCCTCGGGATGCAGGACCATTCCTATTCCCCAACCACTACTTCAGGCACCAACGCCTATTGGGTACAAGTGGGAGACCGCCCGCGGCAGCAGGTCTTCATCAAGCAACTCCCCCGAGGGAATCCGACACATCCTATCCCTGCCTCAACCCAGCGGATACTCATGTTCTAAACGATATCATCTAAATCTTTTTTCTCATCCGATGTCAAATTTTGGGTGTTAGGGGTGTATTATATTTGTAGAAGAACATGAAAACATCAATTAAAACCCACAAACCATGAAACACCACATCATCAAATCCCTCGCTGCCTTTTTGGTGGCGGCAAGCCTGCCAACCGTTGCTTCCGCTCAGTATTTTGAATCGGACGGTATCGTCTACGGCATCACATCCGGGCAGACCGTCGAAGTGTTGTCGAACTATTATCTGCACAACACCCCCTACAGCGGCTCCATTGTCATTCCACAGACGGTGGAATATGACGGCAACACCTACACAGTGACGGCACTGGCTGAAACTGCTTTCGAGAGTTGCACCACCATGACCAGCCTGACTCTTCCGCCAACCATCCGCAGCATCGGGTCGCATTGTTTCTACAACTGCACATTCACGACGCTGCAGCTGCCCGACTCGCTGCGTACCATAGGCGACAACGCTTTTCTATATTCCTGCGTTACGTCGCTGCACCTACCGGCCTGCTTCGAGGGGTATGGCGAGTGCGCGTTCTGGGCGCGGAACCTGGCCTCCGTCACGGTGGACGAGGGCAATCCACGCTTCCGCTCCATCGACGGCTGGCTATACAGCAAGGACAGCCTGACGCTCTGTGTGGTGCCCGTCGCGGAGACCGGTACTATCAACGTGCCGTCTTATGTGCGGCATATCGGCCATCAGGCCTTTAGCTTCAACAGCCGCGCCACCTCGGTGTCGCTGCCCGAGGGGCTGGTCTCCATCGGTGACTTCGCCTTCAACTGCTGCTCGAAAATCAACAACGTGGTCGTTCCCTCGACGGTGACGCGCATCGGCCTCTGCCCCTTCTCCTACTGCCCGCAGCTCACCAACCTCAGCATCGCCAGCGGCAACAGCCATTATGTGATGGACGGCCTGATGATTTACAGCGCGGGCTACGACACGCTGGTCTCCTGCCACAAGTCGGGAACCACCGTGACGCTGAACCCCAACGTGAAAGTCCTCGGCGGCTTCGAGAACAACACCTGGGTGAGGAACATCGACATCCCGGCGGGGGTGACCGACATCCTCGACAACTGCTTCAACGGCTGCGCCATCACCACCATCGCGCTGCCGGCGCACATGAATTCGATAGGCCGTTTGGCCCTTGCCACCAACGACAAGCTCACCCACGTCACCATGCCGCAGACGCTGCGCTCGATGGGCGAGAAGGCCTTCGAGTGGTGCATGGGGCTCACCTCCATCGTTATCCCCGACTCGCTCCGCGTCATCCCCAAGGAGGCTTTCAACTC
>JAEEGL016503729.1_pt1 | contig 21514 bp, 17 predicted proteins | sample 9134231 | NCBI WGS metagenome assembly JAEEGL01 (sample SAMN16246548, study PRJNA631951) | gut metagenome | biome: gut microbiome; feature: rumen; material: fiber-attached | host: Bos | place: Iran: Karaj | collected 2018-10
AAATGACTCTGCCCCCTGGTATAACAGCATGCCAAGACCGTTGGCGGTTCCTGCTCCAATAGACGCAGCGTCCTTCAAAAGCCTGGTTTCCTGAGGATCATAAATGATATCGCAAACAAACATATCCCTGCGAAGAAGTTTCTTTTCCACCGGGCTTCTGTCATCAGCTCCCATTCCAACATTGGTGGCATTGATAAGAATGTCTGTCTTTGCCATTCTGCTGCTAAAAGCATCCGGATCAGACATATCACAGATATCCCCTTTAATTACGCACTCAGATGAAAGCATCTTGACATATTCCCTAGCTTCATCAAATGTGGCGTTCTTTCTTTTACAAAGTACGAGATCGGACACGCCATCAAGAGCCAATGCTGCTGCTATTGATCTGGCAGCTCCGCCGGCACCCAGGATAGTAAAGGCAGCATCCTTTTTGTATACTCCGGATTCAGTAAGCGACCTGATAAGTCCGCGTCCGTCAGTTGTATCCCCATTGAGACTTCCGTCCTCTTCTATAGTTACTGTATTAACTGAATTGCAAAGTCTGGCAGCATCTGAGATCCTGTCAAGAAGAGGTATCACATCACGCTTAAGAGGCATTGTGAGATTAAAACCTCTGGCCCCGAAAAGGCGCAGAGAATCTATGGCTTCCGGAAGTTTTTCGGGAGTGATATCAAAAGCAAGATAAACATAGGGAAGATCAAGAAGGCCGGCAGCGGCCGAGTGCATCGCAGGTGAGATGCTATGCTCTACCGGATGGCCAAGAAGTGCAAGAAGTTTGGTGTTTCCGTTTATATTTATATTCATCATGTTATTCCTTTGTTTTTTTTTACAAATCATAGAAGTATTATGTTAAAATGTCAACTGTTATACTACTTAGGCTCTTACGCTCCCGCACGGATACCATCCCCGCCTGCGGTGCCGTAGCTCCTCGGCCGTGTGGTCTCCGCTTCGCTCCGGTCGTTGCAAAACGAACGTCCCCCGGACGTTCTGCAACCATCCGTGCTCGCGCCTTACATAGCATAATTACACAAATCGTCTAAAAAACAACATAAGAAAGGATTCATGATGCCTATAATTATAAAAGGAAAACTCATTGGAAACAGTTCACCGCTGGTGTGCGTTCCCATTACATCAACCGGAAGTATCGAGATACTTGCCTCTGCAAAAGAAGCTGTGCGCCATGGTGTAGATGCTATCGAGTGGCGGGCAGATTTTTTTGATAATCTGTCAGATAACCAAAGGCTTCGTGAGATTCTGGAGGGTTTACGTGATATTACGTCCGAAACCGTACTTATCGTTACAGTAAGAACTCAACCTCAGGGCGGCGAAGTATCGCTTTCATCTCTCGAGACCTACAGATTGCTTAATGAGATTGCTACTGCTCATGCTGCCGATCTTATCGATCTGGAATTTGACTGTGTGGATGATCCCATCCCTCTTATTACAAGGCTTCATGATCAGGGCTCCATGGTGATCGCATCGACCCATGATTTTTCATCTACTCCTTCCGGGGAAGATATCATAAGTAAGCTTGAAGCCATGGCTAAGATCGATGCGGATATCCTGAAGGTGGCATACACACCCTCATGCAGGGCTGATGCTTTTACACTAATGGGTGCTGTAGCCGAATTTACCGATACACATAATATTCCGGTGATCGGCATCTCTATGGGACAGGATGGTCTTGTTTCCCGTTTTGCTTCCGAATCTTTCGGCTCTTGCCTTACCTTTGGAATGCTTGGAGTATCTAGCGCTCCCGGACAGCCTAATGCAATAAAACTTTCGAAAACAATAAAACACATCCACTCTCTTTATAAAGGAGTATGAAATGGGACATATATTTTTAATTGGGTTCATGGGATGCGGCAAGACAACAGTTTCTCATCTTCTTTCCAACAGGATCCAGCGCCCCTTTTATGATACGGATGAACTGATAGAGGAAAAAGCCGGAATGACTATTCCCCAGATCTTTGAAAAACAGGGAGAAGCTCACTTCCGAAAGATAGAAACCGCTGTCCTCGAAGGCATGGCTGACCTTCCGGAGGGTATCGTCTCCTGCGGAGGCGGCATCATCAAATCCGACACCAATATCGCCCTTATGAAATCCATGGGTGATGTGGTGCTTTTGACTGCGGAGCCCGCAACAATACTCGAAAGAGTCATTGATAATGATGATCGTCCCCTTCTTTCAGGCCGAAAAAACGAGTCCGATATCAGACAACTTTTGGAGGAGCGCCTACCTTCCTATGAGAAAGCTGCCGACTACACCGTCGCTACTGATCACTCTTCTCCGGGCCACGTTGCAGATGATATTATCGCCATCCTCGAATTGACTTAATCGGGTGCTTCTGATAAAATCTTATTCGCTGGGTCTTCCAAAGGCCCTGATATATACGAATATGTGGGCGTAGCGTAGCTGGATAACGCATCAGACTCCGACTCTGAAGACCGCTGGTTCGAATCCAGTCGTCCACATAAAAAACCCCTCTGTAAAGAGGGGCTTTTTTTATCCTATCTGTTTTTCAAATTCTTTTCTTGTGGCCTTATAAATGGCATTGGCCTTATCCTGATCCTTGTAGATCTTGTTAAGCTCCATATTGTAGACATTTTTATCCGGTGATGAAGCAAACACCTTGTACATCTTGGTATAATCCTGAGGCTTCAGATCGAGATCGCTGACACAGGCCCTGATGGCCGCTTTGTTGATCTCTGTTTTTTTAACGGGAGCCTCAGCCGTATCCTCAGTTATTTCCTTTGCCTTGGTCTTTGGATTCGACTTTTTTGAAGTAGCCTTGGATGACTTGGAAGACTTTGCTCCCTTAGCTGACTCCTTAACAGGTAACTCTTCCTTTTTATCAAGAGGTGAGCTCTTCTTTCTGCCGGAAGATCTCTTCTTTTTGGGTGCAGCATCCTCAGCTATCTGATCCCTCTTGGAAAAGATAAGTCTTCTGCCAACAAAGTCCTGATTGTTCCACAGATCAAGCACAGAATTGAACCCGCTGTCCTTGCTGATTACTATAAATTCATTTTGCTTTGTAGTGGCAACAAGATATCCTGAAATGGCAGAAAGTTGGAAGTCCAGATAATTCTTAGCTGTTTTGTTGGTACGGATGTATCTGATGCTTGCTTTACTCTCGGCCATTTTTACGTGAAGCTCCATGGGGATGGAACTTCCGTCATTGCCGTAAAACATAACAACCTCGTCGTCTATGGAAAGGTTTTCCACTCCCTCAAGTCCGGCACTATGTACATTTTCATAATCAATAAGATAAACGCTCATTTTTTTCTCCCTGTATATGCCAGAATACCTGCTACCGTCTTGCCGTCCTGAAGTTTACCGCTGTATATCATATCAAGGACTTCGTCTACGGTAAAAAGCCTGATACTTATATCCTCCGCCTCATCAAGCTGCTGCTTGGCAGCAAGTCTGGCATCCTCAGCCAAAAATACTTCTATACGCTCATCGCAAAAGGCAACCGTGGATCGCAGTGAAAGAAGATGACTCCACTTATCGGAAACATATCCGCTCTCTTCCATAAGTTCTCTCTTGGCACATACCATAAAGTCCTCATCCACAGAATCCCTGCATCCGGCAGGCAGTTCCCAGGTCTCCCTCTCAAGAGCCGGCCTGTACTGTCTGCAAAGAGCTATATGACCGTCCTCCGTAACACAGACCGTGCAGGATGCTGCCATCCTGTGATGGACCATATCCCAGGTTTCCTGCTTTCCGTTATCAAGTTCCATGATATCGGAATAAATATCCAGTATGCTTCCCTTATGTACCAGTTTTCTATCTATTCTCTTTATCATTGCTAATACTTTCTGATACGTATCTTATAAGACGAAAAAAGGTGCAGATAAAAGTCTACACCTCTTTCTAACCTTAATTGAACTTGCGCTTTCTTGCAGCTTCTGATTTCTTTTTGCGCTTTACGCTAGGCTTCTCGTAATGTTCTCTCTTACGAATCTCCTGCTGTATCCCTGCCTTAGCACAGTTACGCTTAAAACGGCGAAGTGCGCTGTCAAGGGACTCGTTCTCTTTTACAGTAACGCTGGACAACCTGCTCAACCTCCCTCCAGTCGCTAGATTATGACACAAGTCACAAGCGGTATTATACTAAAACAAAAGCTCCCCGTCAAGTAATTTTTACATTGTCAGGTATTCGAGCTCATGTGTCAGTTCCTTTGGAACCGGAATCTCATCATGCTCCAGTTTTTTGATCACCAACTGAATGGGACGGGCATGCTGTGATACCTTGTTGGTATACTTTCCGATATGCGCCTCATACTGCGGGTTGGAACTAAGGGCGCTGCGGTATTCCTTACCGAAGGGACAATACTTAAAAAGGATATCCCTGGCCACCTTGTTAAGTCTGAGGGCTGCTCTGCTCTCGTACTTGATGTAGGTAAGATAATCCGTGACAAACACTACCCTGTAGTTGTTATTAGCCTTTTGGAGCTGCTTTTTAACCCTGTCCTTATAGTCTGCATTAAGCATGGAATTCTTCTTAAAGAACTGAAGATAATCCGTATACTCGGATGTAAGGGACGGATCATGGATATCGTTCCAGTGGATACCCTGCTCTGTCTTACACATCTCCCATCTGAACTCACCGCAAACACGGCTGACATGATCGGTAAGATCATCCGTCATAAATATTGGGAAAAGCATGCGTCCGGGTGAAGTACGCTTCTTACCCTCTATCTCCTGCCACAATACGCACCTTGCACCAACATTGGGCATCAGGATTACGTATGGAAGGACTTCCTTGTGAATAGGGATCTGATTGATATTGAGTTCGGGCTTTGAAAACCTCTCCTCCCTGAAAAAGATCCTGTAATCCATAGAACGGATACGATCAAGCTCCTCTCTGACCCTCTCATGGGAAACATAAGCCTTGTCCAAAGGAGCCATAACATTACAATCGTCAAATATGGGATTAAAAGAGGAAATACGACCAAAGGTCATACGGTTTCCGATGGTAAAGAGATTCTGGATCTCAAAATGAAGTCTGGCTTTGGCATCCTTAAGCATCTTGGCTTCCTGTGCCTCGGTAATATCTCCGCTGATACGGCTGTCGCGAAGATAGGTGGGCCAATCCTGATCGAACTCATTGCGGGAAGGCTCAACATGCATCTGATAAACTTCAAAAAGCCACTCTGCAATAGTGAGTATCCTGTGATCCGGATCCGGCCTGTACGCCTGGGCGAAACCGTAAAGTCTCCTTATCTCCTCCTCTGTGCAGATGGTCTCATCTATAAAGCCGAACATAAAGAACATCCGGATCTCCGGTGGAGCGTCATTATCACCAAAATACCTAAGAAGCGCTGCCTCGTAAACAGGATAATAAACCTTGGCAAGCTTGCGTCTTGCAGCACGGATCTCGTCACTGGATCCTCCTCTGTCAGAATGCCTCTTGTACTCTTCCATGGCGCCATTGACTTCTTTGACCGTGGCGTCATCAACCTTGGCATACATGAGAACGCGACCGAGGATATTGTTCATAGGTGGCATAGCATCAGCTGCATCACCGCTGTCTATGGCCTTCTTTTTAGCCTTGAGTGTATCTATAGCAATCTCAAAGGCGCCTGCATTTTTATCCAGAAAAGCCTCATACTCTCTGATCCCAACAAGATTATCACGTACAGCCACCATAAGATCTCTGGCTATATGGATAAATCCTCCACAGATATCCGGTCCCATGGAATAGATGGTGCTCTTGAAACGCTCGTCATTTTCATTGACCGAAAGGGCAAACTTAGCAAGCCACTGCGGTACAGTAAGCGTCTGCGGCGGGGGCTTGATCTCTGAAAGTCCCGGGAAAAGGTCTGCCTTTTCTCCCACCTCTGCACAAAGCATAGGATATTCCTTCTGCGACTCGCAGATCTTTGCATAGCGCTTTTTAACATTTTCATAAGATGCCAGAAGCACCTGATAAAAATAATTGGAATTAAGGATGGTCTGAGATGTGATAGTGGGCGCTATCTTCTGATTGACAGCAAGAAGCTTGTCAACGTCCAGATAATCATTGTAAGGATAAGCATAGGTTGCCGCATCCTCGGCTGCAATATAGGTATATCCGTAATTCTTACCGGGTACCTCTGCCATACCGATGATACTGCCTGCATTAAGCGTAATGAAACTATCTCCCTTTTTCATGCGGATACGGCCGGAAATAACTATCTCCAGCTCCTTGACAGGGTCACCCTCCTGGTGGATCACCTGATCCTTTTTCCACTGCAAAAGTGCCATAAAAAACCTCCGCATAAAAAAAATGGTAACGGCTCAAAATATGCTGAGCCGCAACCATTATTATAAATGATTTTTCCAGGAGTAGCAACTTTACTTTTTGGTTTTTACCGTGAGTTTTGCCGGGCTTCCTGTATATATCCTGTCGCCTACTTTGTAGAAGGCACATACGCTGTACTTATAGCTCGTATTGGCAGAAAGCTTTTTGTTGGTAAAGGTAGTAACATCCGCTCCGTCGATCACTTTGATCTGGGTACTCTTGCCACCCTTGTCCGTCCTGTAAACGTAATATCCTGCCGCACCGCTGCTCTCTGACCAGGTAAGCTTGACCGATGACTTGGTAACTGAAGAAGCTGACAGCTTTTTAACTGCGGGAAGGACGCCTGTACCGGTATTATCAGTATAAGCCTTGATGCGGAAATTGCCGTATCCGTAACCTGTCTCTGCTGCTGAAAGGTTCTTGCCCGACGAGTCCTGAAGCTTGGTGAGATCCACATACTCATCATCCTGAAGATAGAAGCTCTCACCTGCACTGATACCGCAGGAAACTCCAAGGTTCTTATCTCCGGAATAAACAGATTCCTTGCCGTATTCGCAGGACATCTTAGCACCGTCGAGATCAACTATAACGGAGAAATACTCTCCAAACTTGAGGCTAACGGGACTATCCAGGGGAACGGTAATAAATCCACCGTAAGCAGTGCTTCCGAATACCTCAGCTACCGGATCTCCGCTCTCCGGATCCTCTCTGTCAAGTAATCCGGTATAGATGCTGATCGTATAGTCACAGGGGCCTGTGGGTGCGATTGCAACTGCACGAAGAGACTCTGTATCCGACTTGACTGCCTGGAATACATTAGCTGAAACTGTAGAATCAAGACTCTTGAGCTTGGTATTGGTAAATACGCCACCATCATACTGATAATTGTTGTCATACTTGCCGGCATAAGCCATGGAAACAGCATAGGCAGATGCACCTATACTCTCGTCATAGTATGAAAGCCAGAAGTAGGAATCCTTGTTGAAACCACTCTCACTGCTCCAACTGTTGCGGACAAGCCATGCACCGTCTCCCTGAGGCTTGTATGTAAAATTCTTAGCAGAAAAACTATCATCCCATCCAACTACAGCGATCGCATGATTGGCACTGCAGTCACACTCTGTGGTGTACTCATAGGCTCCCTTAAGGAAGCAGTATGAATTATGATCCTTGTTATAGTATACAGTACCGTTTTTATCCTGCTTGTTGCCGGAATAATAGGACATGCCTACCGCACCATGCTCCATGATAAGACTCTTGAGCGCTGCCGTATCACTGCTGGAAACAGAATAAGCAGACTCCAAATGGTACTGATCCTGATATGCATCACCCCTGGCTGCGGTGCCACTAGTGATTGCCTCAAATGTTTCAAGGGTATAAGGGAACTGCCACTCGGCTGCAAGTCCGCTCCATCTGGTCATAGTCCATATAGCAAAATCCATGCTGCCGCCGTACTTAAGGAAGTTGGTTCCCGAAAATGAGGTAGTATCGCCATAGGTAAAACCAATGGGATCACAAGACGGATAATAGGTATCATAGATAAGAGCCATCTCTGAAAGATCGATATCAGAGGTAGCCCCCAGATTGGTAACCGCATCAAACTCTGCCAAAGCCGTAGCTGCGAAGGACCAACAAGCTCCCCAACCCTTGTCGGAAGGATCCTGATCCCTGGTAGCGGGATAAACGGAAAGCTCCTCCTCAGTGGTATGCCAGGAAGCAGGAAGCTCAGCTGCGTATACGGCAGCGGGTTCCAGTATGAAAGCGGACAATACAGCCGCTATTAGCATAAGTGATAATTTCTTCATAAATCTAGCTCCAATTATTTTCTTCTGATAATTAGAGTATCGGAGAGTGCAAAAAGTTTCTTTAATGTACAAAATCAGGCACAAAATCGGGTCAACTTTGGTCAAAATAAAAAGCACACCCCGAAAATCATCCGGAATGTGCTCCATTTATCATCCTATCTGCTCGCTTACAACGTCTTTTGCCTTGCCGAGAGCCTCAGGTATACCTGCAGGATTCTTGCCGCCTGCCTGAGCCATAGCGGGCTTACCGCCACCGCCGCCTCCTACGCAGGAAGCAACTGCCTTGATTAGATTACCTGCATGTGCACCCTTTGCAACAGCGCCATCCGTAGCCATGGCCATAAGGCTTACCTTGCCGCCGACTTCGGACGCAAGAAGGATAACTCCCTCTCCTATCTGTGTCTTAAGCTGATCGCCCAAGTCACGAAGTCCGTTCATATCTACGCCTGAAAGCTGCTTTGCAATGAACTTAAGACCGCCGATCTCCTCAGCATCAGAAGAAGCGTCACCCAGAGCATCCTTGGCTGCAGCGCTCTTAAGTGAATCAACCTCACTCTTTAATTCCTTGATCTCGGAAAGAAGTGAGCTGATCTTGTCTGCTATCTGGTTATCTGAGGTCTTCAACAGCTCAGCTGCCTTGGAAAGAGCTGTCTCCTTTTCCTCATAGTAATCAAAGAGTCCTGCGCTGGTAAGAGCCTCTATCCTTCGTACACCGCTGGCAACTCCGGATTCGGATACGATACGGAATCTCTGGATATCTCCCGTGTTTTTAACATGAGTTCCGCCGCAAAGCTCAACAGAGAACTCGCCATCAGGTCCCATGGATACAACTCTTACCTCGTCGCCGTATTTCTCACCAAAAAGAGCCATAGCGCCGGTCTTTTTAGCCTCTTCAATGCTCATGACATTGGTGGTAACATCTGCTCCCGCAAAGATCCTGCTGTTAACGATCTGCTCAACCTTTGCGATCTCCTCAGCTGTCATGGCTGAGAAATGGGTAAAGTCAAATCTGAGTCTTGCACTGTTAACATCGGAACCCTTCTGCTGTACATGATCACCAAGAACCTCACGCAGTGCTCTCTGAAGAAGATGTGTAGCGGAATGATTCCTGCAGGTAAGGGATCTGTTGCCAAAGTTTACATTGAGCTTAACTGCATCACCCTTTTTCAGGCTGCCCTTTTTAACAAATCCAACATGGCCGATCTTGCCGCCTGCCAGATGGATGGTATCCTCAACCTCAAATACATTGTCGCCGCAAATGATCTCTCCGATATCACCGTTCTGACCACCCATAGTGCCGTAGAAAGGAGTCTTGTCTGTAATAATGGTTCCCTTTGCATCCTGACCGAGACTGTCAACCACATCGCTCTCATCGGTGATGGCAATGATGCTACCCTCATCAGTAAGCCTGTCATAGCCGGTGAACTCCGAAGTCAGACTTACATCAAGCTTATCGTAAACAGTGGCGTCCTTGCCCATGTAGTTGGTTTCCTTGCGGGCATTACGCGCAGTATCTCTCTGCTTTTCCATTGCGGCTTCAAAGCCATCCTTGTCGATATCGTAGCCCTTCTCAGCAAGGATCTCCTCAGTAAGATCAAGAGGGAATCCATAGGTATCGTAAAGTTTGAAAGCATCATCTCCGGAAAGAGTCTTCTTTCCTGCTTTCTTAAGGTCCTCCTCAAGATCGGAAAGGATGGAAAGGCCCTGATCGATTGTCTTGTTGAACTTCTCCTCTTCCTCATTAAGTACTCTGAAGATAAACTCCTTCTTCTCAAGAAGCTCGGGATAGCCGTCATGGCTCTCCTCAATAACGGTGCCTGAAAGAGTTGACATGAAAAGTCCCTTGATGCCCAGCATCCTGCCGTGGCGCGCCGCACGTCTGATAAGGCGACGGAGAACGTATCCCCTGCCCTCGTTTGAAGGAAGGATACCGTCACTTACCATAAATGTTGAAGAACGGATATGGTCTGTGATAAGACGGATGGAAATATCGTCCTTTTCGCTGGCCTTGTAGGTCTTTCCCGAAAGCTCGCAGATCTTGTCTCTGATTGCCTTCATGGTGTCGATATCAAAAACAGAATCCACGTCCTGCATAACTACGGCAAGACGTTCAAGACCCATACCTGTATCAATGTTTTTCTGATCCAGCTCCACGTATCCGCCGTGTCCGTCACCATTAAACTGAGTGAAAACGTTGTTCCAAACTTCCATATAACGGTCGCAGTCGCAGCCTACCTTGCAGGTGGGCTTTCCACAGCCATACTTCTCGCCTCTGTCATAGTAGATCTCGGAACAGGGGCCGCAGGGACCTGCTCCATGCTCCCAGAAGTTGTCACACTCTCCTGTCTCGGGATCACGGTAGAATCTGGTAATGCGATCCTCTGCAATTCCGATCTCCTTATTCCAGATCTCAAAAGCCTCGTCATCCTCTCCATAGATTGAAGGATAAAGACGGTCCGGATCCAGACCAAGAACCTCGGTAAGGTACTCCCATGACCAGTGGATAGCCTCTGTCTTAAAATAATCTCCAAAAGAGAAATTGCCCAGCATCTCGAAGAAAGTAAGATGTCTTGCAGTCTTTCCGACATTCTCGATATCACCGGTACGGATACACTTCTGGCAGGTTGTCATCCTGCGGCGGGGAGGTATCTCCTGGCCTGTGAAATAAGGCTTAAGTGGCGCCATACCTGCGTTGATAAGAAGAAGAGAATTATCGTTTTCGGGAACAAGGGAATAGCTGGCATGTGCCAGATGATCCTTGCTCTCAAAGAATTCAAGATAGCTGCGTCTAAGTTCGTTTACTCCGTGTTTCACTTTTATGCTCCTTCTACTTTTTATTTCATACGTCCAATAATAGCGTTTGCTTTCGCATATATCTCTTCGGGATCAAATCCGATATCGTACTTGCCATCCTCATATAACACTTTTCCGTTGACCATGGTAAGTCTGACATTGGACTTGCTTCCGCTGTAAACCAGATTCTTTACGATATTGTTTTCCGGCTGCATATTGGGCTGCTTCATATCGATCATTACGATATCCGCTTTTTTGCCGACTGCAAGTCTGTCACAGTCCCCAAGATCCATACACTGTGCGCCACCGGCGGTTGCTGCATAGAGGATCTCAGAAGCATCTACTGCTGCTGCATCATTTTCTGAAACCTTAGACAATGTGGCCGCAAGATACATCTCTCTGAAAAAGTCCAAAGCATTGTTGCTTGCAGGTCCGTCTGTTCCGATAGCAAGATTGATGCCCTGATCAAGATACTTTTTAACGGGTGCGATACCGCTTGCAAGTTTCAGATTGGAGCAGGGATTGGTAACTGCCCAAAGCCCCTTTTCCTTAAAGATCTCAATGTCCCTGTCATCAAAGTATACGCAGTGGTATCCGCCGCCGCCGTACTCATACATACCCAGAGAATCCGTGAGTTGTGTAGGTGTCTTACCCCAACGCTCTATACACTCATCAACCTCTTTTCTGGTCTCGGAATTGTGAAGGAAGGTAGGTGATTTGTACTTTTGAGAAAGCTTCGCCAGTCCCTCCATCCTCTCCATGGATGTAGTGTATTCCGCATGGAAACCAATGATGAATTTTGCAAGTCCGTCACTGGACTTACCAAGCTCATTGACCTTGAGGTAATTTTCCTCAACCGCCTCGGGTCCTGCCCCAAAGTTATTCATACCTGAGGTCTGAACCGTACGAAAACCGCAGTCAACACTAGCCTGTGCATTCTTCGGAGGGAAGAAATACATATCGAAATTGGAAGTAATACCGCTGGTAAGGTACTCCATGATACCCAGGATATCCAGCCAATAAATATCATCCTCGGTAAGCTGACCCTCTCTGGGAAATACCGCGTCGAACAGCCACTTATCAAGAGGCAGATCATCCGCAAAGGACCGAAGGAAGGTCATGGCTGTATGGGTATGAGCATTTTTAAACCCGGGAATAAGGAGATTCCCATTACAATCTATAGATCTGGCAGTAACATACTCATCTCCCAGACCCGGAGCACTGTTCACATCTGAACCGTCACCGATATAGGCAATGGAATTACCCTTTGTCCAAAGTTCTCCGTCTACGATCCTAAAAGAGTGATCGTCCTCCGTAAGAAGGATCCTGGCATTATAAAAACGAGTATTCATGCAAGTACCTCCTTCATATCCATAATAGATCTCTTTACAAGACGGGTAAATTTATCTGCTGCCGCTTTTCCGGCATCGATTACTTCCTGCTCCGAAAGAGGTGTGGGTGATATCCCCGCCGCAAGATTGGAAATACATGATACTCCCACGACACGAAGCCCCATATGATTGGCAGCTACAGCCTCACAGGCAGTACTCATACCTACGGCATCAGCTCCTAAGGTACGGCAAAGACCGATCTCTGCCGGACTTTCATAATTGGGTCCCTGAGTCTGAACGTAAACGCCCTGGCGAAGACGAACATCCTCTTTCATTGCTGCTTTTTTGATGGTCTCGGAAAGCTCCTCATCATAAATATGACTCATATCCGGAAATCTGGTTCCAAGCTCACTGATATTCTCTCCCCTAAGGGGTGAAGGAACGAAGAAGGAAATCTGATCGGTGATCAGCATAAGATCTCCGGCATGAAAACCCTGCTTGATACCTCCGGATGCATTGGTAAGGAAAAGAACCTTTGCACCCATCATTCCCATAAGCCTGATGGGAAGTACGACATCGGACATATCATATCCCTCGTAATAGTGAACTCTTCCCTGCATGCAAACCACAGGAACATCACCGACTCTTCCAAATACAAATCTTCCCTTATGTCCGGGAGCTGTAGAAACAGGGAATCCGGGAATATCCTTGTAGTCCACAACACAGTCCACATCCATTGTATCCGCAAAATCACCGAGTCCCGATCCGAGAACAAGAGCAACCTCAGGTACGAAATCAGTCTTTTCTCTGACTGCCTCAAGGCATTTGCTTAACTTTTCATATACTGGATTCATTTACTTCCCCCCTTATTTTTTCCTAACCATAACAGGTCTGGGCGATGTCCATGTACTGCAGATATTGCGGTTCAAAACTCCCTTTTTAAAAGTTCTGGCCTGAACATAATACATCTTTCCGCCCTTAAGTCTTCCAAGGATCTTATATCCCTTGTCTGTCTGGTAAACCTGACCGATCCAAAGCAGCTTTTCATTACGGGCAACCCTGAACTGCACGCCGTCGCATCCCATAGGAACGTCAGCCTGTAATATCAGCTTCTCCGGAGTAGAATTGTCTATATTGATGTGACTGATGGGAGAAACATTGGTCCTGGGCAGCCATCTTATCCCGTCGGATGTAATAGACAGTTTGTAATTTTGCAACTGCAAAGCCAGCGTTATGAGCAATATTATTACCGCCATTATTGCGAGCACAGAAACAGTCTGCCCTGCCAGTTTTGCGTTTGAAACCTTCTTCTTTGCCATTATCGATCGCCCCTTGTCTCTTTTTGAACTATCTCAAGATTACCGGAATGCTTGACTATCGAATGAGCCGGAATAACTCCTCTGACCATGGACAAAGGATAAACATTGGTATCCGGTCCTATGACCGTACCGGGATTTAATACACTGTTGCAGCCTACTTCTACGAAATCTCCCAGCATCGCTCCGAATTTTTTAAGTCCGGTCTCAATGCTCCTGCCGTCCATATACTTTACGGTAACAAGTGTCTTATCACTTTTGACATTGGAAGTGATGGAGCCTGCCCCCATATGTGAACGATATCCCAAAACAGAATCCCCAACATAATTATAATGAGGAACCTGAACATTATCAAAAAGGATATCATTTTTGATCTCTGTAGAATTACCTACGACACAGTTATTGCCAATAATGGCACTGCCTCTGATAAAGGCTCCGGGACGGACCTCTGTGTCCTCGCCGATGATGACCGGACCGTTAATGGAGGCCGTCGGCGCTATTAATGCAGATCTTGCGATCCAGATCCCCTCTCCTTTGTTTTCATAGATATTGGGATCAAGTGTGGGACCAAGCTTTAAAACAAAGTCCTTGATCCGTGGAAGAACTTCCCAGGGATACTCTACCCCCTCAAAAAGCTCTCCCGCTATTGTATGGGAAAGATCGTACATCTCGCTGATCTTCATTTTGAATTTCCTTTCTTTTTGATCCCGCCATAGGATCCGGTCTTGTAAAATGCCGCCGAATGGCCGAATACCTGATGCAGATATCCGCTGCCGGCAACGGATGATGATATTACCTTGTCGGTATTTCTTTTGATAAACGACTCCAGCTTTTCCATATACTCATCAGACGAGATCTCACCGCTGGCCACCAAATTGAGTCCCTTTTCCCAACTTGCCGTAAGCTCTGGATTGAGAAGTGATCTGATGGAAAGACTGACCACATCAAATATCATCTCACCTGTGAGTGTAGGAGTGATGACCTGGGTCTTCTTGTTGAGGTTTAAATATTTATTCTTGATTAATTTTTCAAGAATACCCGCTCTGGTAGCTGAGGTTCCGATACCATTGCTCTTGATCTGCTCTCTCAGTTCCTCATCCTCTATAAGGTTACCCGCGTTCTCCATTGCCAGGATGATGGAACCCGAAGTATACCTCTTAGGTGGCTTGGTTTCGCCTTCTTTCACCAAAGTTTCGTCTACTTTTAATTTGGCGCCTTTTTTGAGATTTTTGACAAATTCAGGATCTGCCTTCTTCTCACCGGATTCTTCTTCATTCTTTTTTGAAAAAGAATAGTTCATTACTTCCAGATATCCCGGTGTTTTAAGAACCTTATCATTATAAAAGAACCTCTCCCTGTCACCCACTCGGGCTGTGACCGCAAGCTTATCATAAACTGCAGCCGGCAGAAAGATGGCCACAAAACGTCTGACTATCATCTCATAGATACCCAGAGATGTACTGTCAAGTCCCTTCATGGCACCCAGGCCGCTGCCTGTAGGAATGATCGCATAGTGGTCAGTTATCTGGCTATCATTAGTATATTTACTTTTAACAATGCCTTCATGCAGCTTATTATCAAGGATGTTGCGAACAAAAGGCTCTACCATCCTGATACCGCAAAGCCCATTTAGATTCTTGTGGATCTCTTTGGCTACCGCAGTGGATAGTACTCTGGCATCAGTTCTGGGATAGGTAACAAGCTTTTTCTCATACAGAGACTGTACTATCTCCAATGTCTTATCCGGCGGAATCTTGAATACCTTTGAAGCCTCATTCTGAAGTTCGGCCAGATTGTATAACAGCGGAGGATTCTTTTTCTCGCTCTTTTTGGAGATTTCCAGTATCTCTGCAAACAGATCCCCGTTTTCATCCCTTGGGCCCAGTTCGGAAAGCATTTTTTCAGCATCCGGTCTCTCAAGGAATCCAATATCCTTGTACAAAAGGGGAGAATTAAAATATTCTGAAGTCTCAACAGCCTTCCACTCAAGATTAAGTGGTCCGCATACTGCAACAGGCTTATAAAATGGTGTTTTAACAAATTCTCTGATGGCACGCTCACGCTTCACTACCATTCCGAGAACACAGGTCATAACTCTTCCTACAGAAATGACCGAATACTTTTCTCCAAGGAAGTCTGCCATGGCCCTTCCGTACCTAATGGTCAAAAGCCTGGAAAAGTTGATACCCATCAGATAGTCTTCTTTTGCACGAAGATATGCGCTGTCGCTGAGTTTGTCATACTCACTGAGCGGTTTGGCCTCCCGGATACCTCTTTTGATCTCCTCCTCGGTCTGGGAATCGATCCATACACGTCTCTCATCCTTACCGGAAACCTGAGCCTCCTGGGCAACAAGACGATAAATGTATTCTCCCTCTCTTCCCGAGTCGGTACAAACATAAATCTTGTCTACATCATCTCTGGTAAGAAGACTTTTTACTATCTCGAATTGCTTTTTTACACCGGGTATGACTTCGTACTTAAATTCTTCCGGCAAAAATGGCAGCGTATCCAGCCGCCATTTCCTGTACTTTTCATCATATACCTCGGGATAACTCATGGTCACCAGATGACCTACGCACCATGTGACGATACTGTTATCCCCCTCCTGATAGCCATCTTTTTTTGTCATTGGCTCTCCGAGAACCTCTGCAAAAGCCCTGGCTACCATGGGTTTTTCAGCAATATATACTGTCTTTGACATTATAACTCCGTCATATCGACAAGAACGATGGAACTGTCATTCTTAGATAGTTCAATAAGCTCCGGCGCAAAGGTCTGAGCTGAGAAAAGATATACTCCCTTAGCCTTGATCCTCGCAAGCTTCATGTCCGAAAGCAGACTTTCGTAATCAGCCATTGTAAACATGGGAGAATCCCAATTGCACTTTCCGCAGATGATCTCTCTTTCATCATCGGAGGCAACTATATCTATAGTGCCCTCCTTGCCGATCCAGGTACCAATCCTAACTGCCTTGACAGGAAGTCTCCCTGCCACATTGAGAAGCGAAAGGTACTCCAGACAAACCTGGGAGAAATATCTGCGAAGATGGCTCTGAAGATCGGGCTCAATAAACTTTGTATAAAAGCTCTCAGCATCCATTGTGGCAAGTTCTGACAAATGGGGATAGATGAATCTGAACCAAAAATCAACATAGTGATTTTTGATCCTGTAAACGCCCTTTTTTGCGTTATCCCATCCGCCGGTATCAAAAGAAACGATCTTTTCAACCACATCAAAAGATGCCAGATTTTTCATGTAAACTGAGATCTTGGCTCTGGAATAACCGGTAAAACGATAAATATCATTGAGTTTTTCATTACCGATAGCCATGGAATACAAGATCGTATTATACACTGAAAGCTCTCTAAGCTCCGAATAGATAAAATTCTGAGCCTCATCATAGAGGAAGCCGCCTCTGCTCAGGATATGTTTTATGATATTGTCCTTGGTAGAAAGTGACCCGTTCCATCTGGCAAGATAGGTCGGGCATCCACCGATAATACCATAAGCCTCCACTGCCCCCTTAACACTGAGTCCGGGAAATGCACGGACAAACTCAAGGAAGGTATAGTCGCTCACCTTGAGGATATGATCGATCTTGTTGTATGAATCCCCGAATATCTCTCTTGCGTCCTCGTCTGCATATGCCAGGGAGGATGTTGCAAGGATGATCATTACAGGCCCGGGATAAAGCTTTTTATCCCGAAGTTTGAGAACACTCTCAATAAACTCGGTATTCCTGCGGCCTACGCTCTGGAACTCATCCAGAACAACAACCAGCTTGGAACCGTCGCCGCTCCTGATCCTGTTAAAACACTCATCAATGGTGTTTTTGGTGATCTTGATATCATACGTCTTTTCCACCTCTGCGGAAAGCATGCTCCTCTGAAGTTCAAAGGATGCATTTCTGCAACGGTAGTAAAAATACTTTTTATCCTTCAAAAAAGCCGATATCAACTGTTCCTTTTCGCATCTGATATTACCTGAAACAAGAACCAGCTGATTGCTTCCCATCTCATAAATCCTGGAAAGCTCTTTTAAGATCTGACCTCTGGTGTCCATGGTTACTCCTGTTACTTTTTCTCAATATATCCCTTGGCCTTTAAAAGCTCTGCACACAAAACAGCTCCGCCTGCAGCGCCTCTTACTGTATTATGTGAAAGTCCCACGAACTTATAATCAAAAAGTGAATCCTCTCTGATACGTCCGATAGAAACGCCCATTCCTCTCTCATAATCAACATCAAGCCTTACCTGAGGTCTGTCGTCATCAGTCATATACTGGATGAACTGCTTGGGAGCGCTGGGAAGCTGAAGCTTCTGGGGCTCGCCTGAGAAGTTCAAAAGTGCCTCGATAAGCTGATCTTTGGTGGGCTTCTTTGCAAAGTTTACGAAAGCTGCAGCAGTATGTCCGTTGAGAACGGGAACTCTGATGCACTGGCAGGTGATCTGAACATTGTCAGCGGGAACGATAACGCCGTTCTCGATCTTACCCCAGATACGAAGAGGCTCTCTCTCGGACTTCTCTTCCTCACCACTGATGAAAGGAATAACATTGCCTTCCATCTCCGGCCAATCTGCAAAAGTCTTGCCTGCACCGGAAATAGCTTGATAAGTAGTAGCTACAACCTGTGTGGGCTCAAAAGGCATCCAAGCCGTAAGGGCAGGTGCATAAGACTGAATGGAGCAATTAGGCTTAACCGCTACAAATCCTCTGGTTGTTCCCAGTCTCTTTCTCTGGAAAGGAATAACATCCATATGACCGGGATTGATCTCCGGAACTACCATAGGAACATCGGGAGTCCATCTGTGAGCTGAGTTATTGGAAACTACAGGTGTCTCGGTCTTGGCATATGCTTCCTCGATAGCCCTGATCTCGTCCTTTGACATATCAACGGCTGAAAAAACGAAATCTACCTCAGATGCTACTTTTTCAACTTCGTTGACATTGGAAACAATAATACCCTTTACAGCCTCAGGCATGGGTGTATCCATCTTCCATCTTCCGGCAACGCACTCCTCGTACTTCTTGCCTGCGCTTCTAGGGCTTGCAGCAATTGCTGTAACCTCAAACCAGGGATGGTTCTCCAGCAGAGAAATAAATCTCTGTCCTACCATACCAGTTCCACCAAGAATACCTACCTTCAACTTCTCGCTCATGATCTACTCCTTTTCTATTTATTCTGGACCGGTGCTTTTGCAGCGGGCGCCTGGGCTGCCTGAGCCTTGGCTGCCTTTGCTGCTGCAAGCTTGGCCGCTTTTACCTCTGCAACTATCTTTTCCTTGAGATCATAACACTTGTCCTTGACACGGCCAGGTGTATTGGGGTTTTGCATAAGTCCGCTTACCAGTCTGCTGGCTGTCGTATAATCCTTGAAATATACAGCCATATTAGCTAAAAGATACTCCACTGTATTGGTATCCATCCCGCAGAATGGAGGTGTCTCTGTTGAAATGGACTTGGTAAAGCCCTCAAAAGCCTGCTTGTAGAAACCATCCATCTCCTTACGAAGCAGCTTGATCTTTTCAATATCCTGAGGGTTATGATCGGTCATCCCCTTGATCTGAGAGCGTCTCATCCACGCAATGCGAAGACATATAAGAGACTTCTCTGAAAGTTTGGAATGCTTTGCAACCGCACTGACAAGAGCCAACTTATACTTGTCTACAGACTCATCATAATCATAGGTTTCCTTAAGATCATCTATAGGCTGTGGTGTGAAGTTAACGCATACTCCCTGCTTGACCCACTTGATCTGAGCTGTTGAAAGATGATCAAAGAACTTGTTCATGGCCGTATAACCACAATAAGGGCAAGAACATACCTCGTACTTGAGTGTATCAATTCCCTCAAAGTTGGGGCGCAGATCCGGGTCCGGATCAAGCCTCTTGGCCTTGGTGGTCTTGGCAGTAAGTGTGGAAAACTTCCTGTCACAAACCGGACACATAATGGTCTTGGCAAGGACAAGATCTTTTTCCTCCACTTTTTTGGCTACAGTTCCAGAAGCCTTGGGTTTTGCACCCTTCTTTTCTTTTTTGCCGTCGTCTGTAATATCGAAATCATCATCAAGCGACAGCCCGAATTTTTCCAGTCCGGATAATAGTCCCATTTTTTACCTCTTTATCAAAGTTTGAATGAACTCTTAAGTGAAACGATCCTGTTAAACACAGGTGCACCCTCTTTGGAATCACGGAAATCGGTTGTGAAAAAGCCGTTGCGTACGAACTGGAAGCTCTCAAGAGCCTTGGCATCCATAAGTGCCTTTTCAACCTTGCCGTTGCATACCGTAAGGGAGTTGGGATTGAGGTTCAAGCTGCCGTCCTCGTTGTAAACACCCTTTTCCTCATCCACGATATTCTCATAAAGTCTGATAACAGCATCTCCTGCAGTTGAAGCATCAACCCAGTGGATGGTTCCCTTGACCTTGCGGCCGTCAGGGCTGTTACCTCCGCGAGTCTCGGGATCGTAAGTTGCATGGATCCTGATGACTTTGCCGCTTTCATCCTTTTCACAGGATGTGCAGGTGACAAAATAAGCATTCATGAGGCGAACCTCATTGCCGGGGAACATCCTGAAGTACTTCTTGGGAGGCTCCTCCATAAAATCATCCCTCTCAATATAAAGATGCTTTGAAAAAGTCACCTTTCTCTCTCCCAGGCTCTCGTTTTCCAGATTGTTGGAAACAGTAAGCTCTTCGCTTTCGCCCTCGGGATAATTATCTATAACAAGCTCTACCGGATCGATAACAGCCATCATTCGACTGCTCTTAAGCTTCAGATCCTCTCTTACGCAGTACTCGAGCATTGCGATGTCTGTAGAGGAATTTGCCTTGGAAACTCCGCAAAGCTCAACAAACTTTGCAATTGACTCGGGAGTGTATCCCCTTCTCTTAAGTCCGGCAATGGACACAAGTCTGGGATCGTCCCATCCGTCAACAATGCCCTCCTGAACCAGCTTTTTGATGTAGCGCTTTCCTGTAACCACATTGGTAAGGTAAAGCTTTGCAAACTCGATCTGTCTGGGAGGCTGAGGATATTCAAGCTCACGGACTACCCAATCATAAAGAGGTCTGTGATCCTCAAACTCCAGAGTACAAATGGAATGAGTGATACCCTCGATAGCATCCTCAATGGGATGTGCAAAATCATACATGGGATAGATGCACCACTTATCTCCCGTATTATGATGAGAAATGTGAGCCACCCTGTAAATGATGGGGTCTCTCATGTTGATGTTGGGAGATGCCATATCTATCTTGGCACGAAGGACCATAGCTCCGTCCTCGTACTTACCGGCCTTCATATCTTCAAAGATCTGAAGGTTCTCCTCTACGCTGCGGTCCGAATTGGGATCCTTTTTACCGGGCTCTGTAAGAGTTCCGCGGTACTCTCTTATCTCATCAGCCGAAAGATCCGAGCAGTAAGCCTTGCCCTTTTTAATGAGGAAAACCGCTGCCTCATACATCTTATCAAAATAATCGGAAGCAAAGTAAAGATGCTCGCCCCAATCCGCACCCAGCCACTGGATATCGGACTTGATGGAGTCAACAAACTCTGTATCCTCCTTGGTAGGGTTGGTATCGTCAAATCTCATATGGAAGGTTCCGCCATACTCCTTTGCCAGTCCGTAGTTCAAAAGGATTGACTTGGCGTGACCTATGTGCAAATAGCCATTGGGCTCCGGCGGGAATCTTGTTACCACATGATCATAAACGCCCTCGGCAAGATCCTTATCTATCTCGTTTTCTATAAAATTTCTGCTTTCTCTTTCTTCACTCATTTCATTACCTTTTCTATAATATAGGATTTTGTTAATAGCATCGCTCGTGCACAATACCCGTAGCGACCCTCGTTTTTAGTCGTTACTGCGCTATGAGCACTTAGCGGCCATTTTGTGGCCGCTTACGTGCGATGCCTGCCGGACCCTTAGCGAGCATAGCGAGCTTAGTAGTCCGGCTAGCGGCGTACTTTGCCGCC
>JAEEGL011203982.1_pt1 | contig 21513 bp, 9 predicted proteins | sample 9134231 | NCBI WGS metagenome assembly JAEEGL01 (sample SAMN16246548, study PRJNA631951) | gut metagenome | biome: gut microbiome; feature: rumen; material: fiber-attached | host: Bos | place: Iran: Karaj | collected 2018-10
CAATCTGCTGTGCAAAATGGCAAGCGGGCACGCCGATCACGCTTTTGACACGGCAAACGCGCCCGCCGCCACGATAAGGGTATCAGACGCGATGAAGCCGGTCAAGGCTTTTCTGCCGGCGGACGACGGCCGGTGATGCGGGAAGCCCCCTTGTTTGAAGCGGACGTGGTATGTGCTTTTTGGACTGCGCCACGGGCGGCGCCCGCGCGAGCTCTTCGCGCCTTGGAAAGCGGACGTGGTAGTGGCTTCCGTAACCGCGTCGTCTCTTTACCCAGAGGACTCGCCGTTCGCGTCGGCGGTCCCGGCGATCTCCCTTGCCTTGGCGAGAAGTTTATACACATCCGTTTCCCTTGCCGTGAAAGAGCCAGACGGCCATATGGCCGACCTCATGAGTCATCGTTGCCTCCAAGTTTTGACAACTGATCGCTCCTCCATCTTTCGCCACCTGAATAGAAAGCATCAGCCATGGCATCCCAATCGAGGTAGTTCGCGTATATCCATTGAGGTCCCTCAAACTCAGGCTCGCCAAATTGATCTTCATCGATTAAACATACACCTTCCAACCACTCCACAAAGGGAAGATCAGTTAATCCTAAGGCAACATCCTCATCATACCTTGAGCGAGCATCGTCTATGTCGCCACAAAAATGGTACCCATATTGCTCAAGCATGGACAGAACAGCTTTCTCGTCATAGGGTTCCTTTGGGTACAAATCTTCGATAACCGCATTGTTCGTCTCCACCCATGCATCATCGCTTTGCCACCTGTCGGTCGCACCTTCTTTTTCCCGAATGATCAGACAGATTTTCTTAAAACGTGTCGTGCCTACATCTGAAAAAACGTGGATTCCAGAAATCAGGAAAATGTTGTAATCGTTGCGGGAACTCAAGTCAAGCTCGAAGAAATCGATATTCCCATAGCCGTATGCGGTGTATTCGGCATTCTCCATGTCGGAAATGAAGTCAGCGGATGGTTTCTCTTCAGTCCAGCCACTCCCCAGGTCGTAGCAATTGTCCGGTCCTAGATTCGTCCTGATTTCCATTGTGCGTTCTTCTTGTCGGAAAATTATGAGCGTTTTCTTGGATTGGTGACAATCCGCTCGAGAAATTGCTTCTGCGCCGCCGGCGAGAGGGCGTTGTACTGTGCGACAAGAAGGTCGATGCCAAGATTATCCTTATGCTTGGCAAGGGCCTTTTCTAGGGGCTCGAGCTTTGCCGCGTCCTTTGGGTTGAAGCATGGGATGCGGCGGGCGAGTTCGTCCAAGGCTGCAATGGTTTCCTCAGGGGACAGCGAAGAAGGATCGGCGTACTTCTCAAGCATCCGAGCAACCCAGGACTTGGAGGCCTGAGCGCGATTCTTCTCGCAGGAAGCCACGAGATTGTCGAACACTTCCTGCGGGGGCCACGACGGTTCGACTTCCTCGAACTTGTCCACAAACTCGGTTCTACCTTGTTTGACTCGTTCAACGAACTCAGCTTCTGAGATGTTGTTGTTCGAGAGAATCCCTACGAGAGACAAGAACGCATCAACTTCGTTTCTGTCGTCACGGAAGTTCGCCTGATTGGTAGAATCCCCGTCGTACATTCGTATCACGGAATCGATTTCGGCAAGAATATCAGCAGCGTTTTCCGCAGTCAGCTCGTTTTTGGAAATCCTTGCAGCACGCTGATTCAACATCGTGCGAGCCTTGGACAGGGCCTCTTTGATCGTGTTCAGCGATTTAGATGCCTCCGCGATTTCATCGGCAATACCGGGATCAATCGTTCGCATCGAAGAAGCGCTGCGTTGAAGGACGTCACGGTGCTGGTCGCATTCCGCTTTCAACTTATCGATTTCCGCACAGGTAAGGTTCGGAGGAGTCGACGAATGAGATTCTGCCCAGGCCTCTGCCTCCCGTTTGCGGGCGCGGGCGTCCGCAATGGCTTCCAAGTGATGAAGAACGCGGGCAACTTTCTTCTTTAGTTGCTCTTCTTCGTTGGGGAGATTGAGATTGCGAAGGTTTCGTCCCATCCGTTCGTTGGCATTTTGTCTGTACGCCGCAATTGCGTCCGCGGTGTCTCCTTCCGGGTTGAACGACTGAAGCCACGACGGGAACCAGGACACGATTCTCTGCCGGCTTTCCCGTAGTTCCTTTTCCAATGGAGCAATATCCAACTCCTTGTCCCAGAAGTAGGACTGGTTGGAACGGGTTTTCAAATCATCAGCAAGAAGCGACGCGCCAAACGCCAATTGAAATGTATCACCTTTTCGCGTAGCGACCATGATACGGCTCATATGTTCGTTTACTTTTTCGTCGGCGGCATCCATCTGCCGCTTTGCATCAGCGATTCCGCGCTCAACATCCTGCACCTTGAATTTGAGTGTGAGAGGAATCGACGGATGAGTCGCCCGGAGGGCGTCGATGCGATCCTTGAAGGCGATCTTCTCTCGATAGGCAATGCAATCGGGCCAGTCGTCGACGATGGCTTTCCAAGGCGAGTCGTCGCCGGACACCGCCTTCACAAACCGGATGTCCTTGAAGTCTTTCGGATCAAGTGCCGTCTTGTCGGGGATGACAGTGGCGAGCACTTCGATTTCAACGACATCTCCGGCCTTCAGCGCCTGGATGTCCTTGGCGTTCCTGTGTGCCCGGAAGAAGACGGAAAGGAGGAGGCCCGCCGAGAAGACGTTCGCCCCGTAGGGCGCTGCACAGGCGCGTTCAAGAGCCGCCGGGGCGGAAAGACCTTCATCGGAAAAGAGGGCCTTGTTCCATTCTTCCATCAGGGACTTTACGGACGCAGTCGCTCTGCGGACGGACACGGCTCCGTCCGTTTCCGAAAAGACAGACCAGGCGTCTTTGAGAACCGTCTGGGCCCTATTGCGTTTCTGGACACTCATCGACTGGGTGTCGTCGTAACTGAACACCGGAGAAAGGAATAGCGAACGGGTGAATTCCGCGCAGTCCTTTGCCGCCTGCGAAACACCGCCTTTCGTTGTGAATCCATCGAACGGAAATGGAATGATTTTCGGGAACAACTTCTCGAAGACGGCGTCGCCAAAAGCTCGCAGACGGCGCGGCGCCTCGTCGAGCGCAACGCCGGCGAGAACGTTCCTCTCGCGGATCGCGTCGCCGAGGGCCTGATCCAGCAGCTCCTCCTGGCCCCGTTGCTGAGCGGGGATGAGACGGTCAAACTGTTCTTTCTCGCGGGAGCCCAGAGAGTCCAGCAAATCGAGCTGAACAAGGGGATCGGAGAGACGGTGCCCCTTGTCGAAAAGCAGAACGAGCATGAAGGGTATCTTCGAGCATTGTGCTCTGAGCATCCGCTGCGCTTCGTCCCGGACCGCCGTCTCGTCCTCATTGTCCGGAACATAGCAATACACGATGAAACCGCGTTTGTCCGCGACGGACTGGTACCGACTCCGTTCGCGAAGTTCATCCGCAAGATTTGCGACCGAAAGACGGAAGAGGCCCCACGTCGAGAATCTTGGTTCGAAATCCCATTCCCGCGTCTTGATTTTCCTCTCGTCGCCGAACCCGCAAGACAGATTTTCGTTGACGAGCGGAAGCGCCGAAGCACGTCCGAGGAAGAGACTGCCTCGACGATCTTCGTCATATTCCTCAGCTTTTTTCCTGAGGAGCAATCGAAACTGGGCCTTGGAGCCGGTGTCAGCAAAAATCTCAAATCGGCGGAACGACTCCTCCCATGCGATGACGTTCTTCTCGTTTTCGAGGTCATCGAGACAGGCTGACGTTTCGTTGCGGTCCAACCCGGCGAACACGGCTATGGCGGATACCATGTCATCCCGGTCGGTCGCCCGAAGTTTCGTTTGCTCAATCAGGACGATCGCGCGCAGAACGGCCGTCTCCTCTTCCGAGAGGTGCTGTACATTTCGCTCGAATACTGCGTCGAACGACTGGACGACGGAGGAGGTGGCGCCAACGGCGCTTTCCATCTCGAGGAACTCGTCGTGGAGTTCCGTCGTCCACAGCGCAACCGGGGGAAGCGACGACCGATCGTTGTCGAGAACATCGTTCTCGTGCGCTGCGAGTGCGGCTTTGAGCAGGGAGAGCGCCGAGCGCTGCTGCAAGAACCGGCCGCTCGACGAGAGGTAGTAGAGAACCCACATCGCCTCCGGCGAAAGCGGCCAACATCCGGTCGCGATCCGAGCGAAGGCGTCGGCATCCGACCACGATGAGGCGTTCTTGGCGGATTCGTACCAGCCAAGCAACCGTTCCCGAGATGCGGTGATGCCCTCCGTCTGCAGTTTCGGCAGCTTCGTCTTGACGAGGAGACTCGCGACGAGAGTTTCGAGGTTGCTGGACAGGTAATACTTCTCCGCCGCGTCGTAACGCGTCACGTAGCGGTTCGCCTCGTTCCGCGTCAGGGCTCCAAGCCGTTGCAGGTAGGCTTTGAGCTCAAATTGGATGAATCCGACGAATACAACAGATTCCGAATGCGCCTGGACACCCTCGAAAAGGTGCTGCAACGCACCATCGCCGGCGATCTGGGGCTTGTTGGCAGCAAACTCGAGAAAGCGGCCGAATTCGTCAAACAGAATCAATAGCCGGGCGTATGGCTTGTCTTTGCCGAGATACTCCGTCGCAACACGGTCCAAGACATCCTTGACCGTTTCGTCTCCTATGGCTTGAATCGGCTGCCCAATGGTTCGAAAAAACGTCTGTGCGCGATTATAAAGGGTTTCGTCAAAAGCCAACAGTCGATTCTGGCAGGCTTCTACGCTTTCAAGCCCAGTCTCCTTCACGAACGCCGCAGCGAGTTCGGCGTTTATGTTCCCCAGCATGTTGGCTGCAATCTTGAACCGCTGTCGGAGCGACTCAAGCGGTTCAACGGAATGGCCGTCGTCCGAGATGCGTTCCTTGAGCTGCGAGAGTAGAACTGACGCCAGGTCCGCGTCGTTCATTCCATTCACAGTCAGGACGAGAATGGGAGAGCCAACTTCCCGGACGGAATCCTCGATTCGCCCGGCCAGGCTCGCATCCGCCTTGGCGATGTTGCCGACGATTTCCTTCGCGGTTTTGCCTTCGGGATCGGAAAAAAGCTCCGAAAGCGCAACCGCCAAATGCGATTTGCCGCTGCCGTAGCTCGCGATGGCAAGCGTAAAGGGTTGCGATCCTGGGTTGGCGAGGTCGGCGGCGACGCCGGCCGCGAATGTGGCGGTGTCGACAAGCCGATGTCCTGTTCCTTCCGCGACGGAGGCCGCGACGCCGTGTGTACCAGGCCCGTGGAAGACGAACGCAGTTGCCGCTCGGGCGGCCTTGGACGCGTCCTTCTGCAGCCAATCGACGTCGACCGCGCCGTTGAACAGACGATCGATCTCGAACCGAACAAGTTTGCCCAGCGCGTCTTTCATCAAAGAAACTCCTCGTAAAGACGATTCCAAAGCGAGTCGGACGGATGGAGAAAACGAACGAGCCAGGGCTGCATGTGACGGTCGACTTCGACAAGGCGCTTCCTCTCGAGCAATTCCAGCACATCCTGCATCACCGATTGCGACCAACCAGAGATCCGGCGGAACCCCGCCTGCGCCTCCAGTTCATCGACCGAAACCTGCCCGTTCCTGCGACCTGCGAGTTCCATGCACTCTGCAAGCCATGCGGCGTATCCAACGGCGAATTCCGGGCGGACCGGTGCGGCTGCGCGGATGAGATCGCCTTTCTCGCGGGCAATGGCACCACAATCCGCAAAGGACGCTTCGTCCGCATACATCCGGATGGTGGGGGAGACGGCCGTTTCCGGGTCCTTGCCACCGATCAGCGGAGCGATCCATTTCATCACGTCATCTGCCGCAGCTCTATTGCCGAAGACCGGCGCGCTTTCACAGAACAGGTAGAACCACGTGTCGGCACCGCGCCACTCGTTGCAGAGATGAAGGTGTGCCATCCATTGCGTGAACGACTCCTTGAAGAATTTGTCTTCGAGGAACACGATACGGCCGAATGGCGTAAGTGCGAGCGTCGGATTGGCATCCTTCGACGTCGGTTTCACGAGGGTCACGAGTCCCATCCCGCGGCAGTAGTCCGCCGTTGGGATGGACTTGCCGCTCGATACGCCGGTCGGAATGCCGGTCGCTTCGGCAATCTTCTGGATTTCGTACTCTCCGCCGTCGGCTGCGTATTTGAGCAACTCGCCAAGATATTGTCGCTCCGGCATGAACGTTCTGTGGAAGTTCTTCGCGAGCCGCTCTGGTTTCTGTTTCTTGGTGGCCATCGGTTAGAACCCCCTGGCTTCGAGAGAGGAAACGTCGATGACGTTGACGCGCACTTTCAGCGAATCTCCCTCGACGGCTGGACCGATGGAAATGCACTGTCCTCTCACCAGCGAGGAAAGCCGCGCTTTCCATTCGTCTGCGGATCCCGTTTGGGCCGCCGTCTTCACGAGTTCGGAATAACGCTTCAACTCGGAGTCCGCTGGCTTGAAGAACAACTTGTGGGCCGATTGGAACAGACGGGCCTTTTCGTCGTCCTTCAAGTTGCTCAACGTCTGGGTCGCCGCAATAAGGCTGAGCCCGAACTTTCGCCCTTCGGTCAGAAACTTTCCCAGGGGCGAATCAAGCTTCTGGTCGAGGTTCTGCACCTCGTCGAGGACGATGACGTGAGGATTTGATTCGTCCCACGCTGTCCGGGCAGTGGAATAGAGATCCCAAAGAACGAACTCGGTGAGCAGAAGATACATCGTCCGGTCAAGCATCGTCATCTGGAACACCTGGCAGAGTCGCTCGGCATCGGCGAACAGTTCGTCCCATCCGATCGTTCCGCCCGCCTTGAACAGGTTCGCGGCCACGAACGGCTTGAGCTTGCTTATCACGGATTTGAGAGGGGGCTGCTGGTGGACCCCGTCCTCGAGGAATGCCTCAAGCGCGGGAATCAGGTCCGGCATGCCGAAATCTGGCTTGCAATCCATTCCAGTCTGGATTGCGTCGATGAGAACGCTCTGCTGCTGGTCGCCGAGATTGTAGACGGAGTCGAAGATTGACGTGACGCGCGACGCCACGTCCAGCGAGGTTTCCTCGAGAGTGCCGCCGCAACCGTCGTCGTCGACGCCCCTCCGGAACGGATTGATGGGCAGCCCGTCCCGCTTCACGATGTGCTGAAGAGGCTTCACCGAGTCCAGAAATGGTTTTGCAAGCTGCCGGTTCAGGAATCCGTTCGTGTAGTCAACGATCAGGCTGTTCTGCGACTTCCGGGCGAGCTCGGCCAGGATGGTCTGGATCGCATAGGTCTTTCCCATTCCTGAGTTGCCGAAAATGAGGAAGTGCCGGTTGTTGAGCTTCGGATGGCCAAACTCCCAGAAGACCTCTTTTCCGCCTTTCGTTTTTCCCAGAAGGATCCGGTCGGGAATCGCATGGAACGCGACGGTTATGGGCGTCTCCGGCGTCTGGGCGGGCTCGACCACCGACGATTCCTGGACGGAAACGACGGTTGGTGTCTCGGCTACAGATGCAGAATCGATGGCTGTTTCAGGGATAGACGCAGGGGGCGGTGGAAGTGGCGGAGGAATGGGCGCAATCGACTCCGGGACAGTCGGAATCGGGACGACGGGTTCTTCCGATTCCGGCTCGGTTTCGACCGCAGGTTCTTCTTCTTCATCGTAGTCGAAGTCCTGACGTCTCCCATTGTCCTCATCGTCTGCCTCGTCGTCTTCATCGGCGAGACGATCTTCACGAATGCCATAGTCAGGAGCCGGCGCATCGACCGCGAGATCAATGGCGGCCTTCCAGACAAGCCGTGATTTTGCCGTGGGCTGGCACAGGGCGTCAATGAAGGCGTATCCCGCCTGGAACACGGGGACAGACATCGTATCGCCGTCTTCGTCGGTAACAATGGTCACGTTTTCAATCTGTTCCAGTTCCGGTCCACGCGTTTCGTCCGTGACGAACGTGTAGATGGCGGCGTCCCATTCGATTTCAAAGATGCCGTCGGCGAGGTTTTCCATCGCCACGAGGAAGGCCGACTTGTCCCACGAAGACGGTGCCGCGCTGGCGATCATGCGGTGGAGCTGAAGGAACCAGAACCGCTGGTCGGGACGGCTTTTCGACGGATCGCCGCAGGACGGGGCGAAAAGCGGCTTTAGGACGCGAAGACCGTTTTCGATCTGCGTCTTTGCCTTTTCGAGGTGACCTGACATATTCTGCGACTTGCCCATCTTGCATTCGATGAGCGTCGCCTTGAGGCGCAGGTGGGTGTCGTCGATTTCGGCGTAAAGCCAAAGCAGGTCGGGATGGCGGTTGTCGTCCGCCGCCAGATCGAACCAGTGGCGGTAGGCGTCGATGGAGAAGAGCCGGTTGCAGAGAATACGCCCCTCTTCCCCCTCTTCCCCCTCTTCCTCGAGTGGTACGATTCGGTGCAAGATGCAGTAGGCAAGGAAGTCCCGGACATATTCGCTCGGGCCAAGCGCGCGGACGAGGGAGAGGCCGGAAAGCTCCTTTGCCTCGTCCAGAAGCGTTTCCGCAATCCGGGAATCTCGGTCTGACGAACCGTAGGGGAACACACCGCGCATAGCCGAGAGAAGCCGGTCGCGCAGCTCGTGGAGGCGGTATTGCTGGGTCGAGACGGTGTAGTTGCTTTCGCCGTGCTGGCCGACGCCCGACCCGAAGCCGATGAGTTCGCGCTTGAGTCCGCTGCCGCCGTCATCCCGCTGCGCGACGAGCGCACGGTCCACGAGCGGATCGACGGCGACGACCCACTCTGCTGTCTCGTGCGCCGCGTCGACCACATCGCGCCACGGCGTGTAGTCTCCGGTTGCAAGGACAATGTGCCGGCCGCCGGCGTGGACGCCGGGGTCCTTCACCCGCGCGGCGAGGTTCGCGTGTGCGTCCGCCGCCTTGAACTGCCGGTTGCTGACGATCTGCGAACGGCGGAACCGTTCGTTCGGCTTCGTGCTGGCGCACTGCGACTGTTCAAGTATCGGAAACTTGATCGACCGTCCCGTCGTCGCGTAGGGTTTCGCCTTCTCGAAGACGCAGCCCTGGTTGTCGGGGCGGATGAAGTCATAGAGGAAGAACACGTCCGCATCCAAGTCCGCCCGGATGGTCTTCGCAAGCTGCCGGATCCCTTCCTCGCCCTGTCCGACCAACCGGTGCGAGACCGCAAGGTCACAGTCGGCGTAGGGACCGGAGCCATCGTCCTTCGACTCGACATAGTCCTGCCATGCGGAAAGCCACTGCGAGATGACGCTGGTGTCGGACGACTCCGAGAAAACGACAAGCCGGATCGAATACCGCTCGACACGGTTGTCGGCCGGGAGTTCGCGGTCGAGAAAGCGGACGAATGCGTCGATTCCGGCCAGTATGGGCTGGATGTCCTCGTTGCGGTAGACGGCCAGCGAAAGTCCGTCCTTCGCGCCGGCGTGGAGGCGGAAGAAGTCGCAAAGCGTCCGGCAGAGCAAACGCGATTCGCTCGTCTCGCGTACGAGATCCTCGTCCGCGATTTCGTCGTCCTCGATCTGGTTGTAGCGCGTGAGGAAACGGGTGGCAGCGAGCTCCCTACCGGGTGGAAGCGAACCGATTCGGAACACGAGGTTCGACCCCGGATCGGTCACGACGAACTTTCCGGACTCCGTGACCGGAAGCCCGACGATGGGCGACTTGACGGCGGCCAGATCGACATAGCCGGTCCATACGCGGTCCTTGAACGACTTGCCGCCGCCGTCACGGAACCATTCCCGTTCGACTGCCTTCGTAAAGGCATCGAGGAGGAACACCCACTGCGCCTGCAGCATCTCCACGAGCGCCGGATGGAGAATCGTGACGATGGCCGAGGGCTCGTATTTCTCGACGCCCCACGTGTCGATCTCTTCCGCGCCGCGCTCGGCGTCGACGAAAAGAAACGCGCGCATCAGCATTGCACCGACCTCCCGGGCGTCGGTCGCCCCAGCAGGGGCTCCGTCACCATAGGCGAACGCCTCGACGGCGTCCTGATAGGCTTTTACGAAGGGTATCGTAGATTCCTGTCCGACGACGGCGTGCAGCCCCTTGTCCCGGCAATCGACGAGAAATTCCCTGAACTTCTTCGAAAGAGCGTCCATGAGGTCCCGCATCGGCTTCGTCGACGCCTGCTTGCGCCACGCGGAGGTGAAGACGTTGGCGAGAAACGACTCCGGGTCCATCGCGCGGAGCGCCGCGTCGAGAACTCGGCTCGTCTCCTCCCCTTCGCGGGAGAGGAGAAGTTCTCGGTAAAAGGGCAGATGAAACACGGGGACGAGACCGACCTCACCCGCTTGGTCCTGCATCGCCTTTCCGGCCTGCCCGAGGAGATCGTCCGCAAGGCGGTAGGGATGGATATCGGGAAGACGGATGGCGAAGCGGCGGTGGACCTTCGGTGTCCCACCCGGACCGGAAACGTCGACGTGGAACTCGAAGAACGGCTCGGACGCCTTCGCCGGCTTGACCGACAGGTCGTCCGGCACGAGGTCGGAGACGATTTCGGTCGTCGCCTCTGGGTTCTCCTCGTCAAGGTGCAGCGGGATGCGGTCCGACAGCATTTCGTCGAGGCCGCCAAGGAGCCGGTGCAAATATTCCTTTCCAAGCTCCTCGATCTCATCCGCCGTTCCCGCTTCCGTAAGGTCGTGCCGGTATTGGGCTCCCTTGAACTCGATCCGTTCGGGAACGGCGTCAGCGTTGTCCGGGTCTCCATCAACCACCTCCTTAAACTGCGCAACCGTCCGCCAGGCTCCGAGAAGAAGCACCTCGAGCGGCGAGCCCGAAAGTTTCTGCAGGGTGTCCTTCGGCTCCTTCTTCGTCTTGTCCTTCGGCGGTTTCGCCTTGAGAATCAAATCGTTTACTGCGAGGAAGTCTGCGCGACGCAGGTCGTCCAGCCTTGAGGTATCATGGGTGTCAATGTAGCCACGCAGCGCCGCGAGAAGGTCCTCCCGCGAGGGGAACGGCGCCACGTCGATCTCCGGCGGCGGGTCCTTCTTCTCGAACTCGTCAATGGCCCTGAGCGCCTTCGACCGGGCGTTCTCGTCGAGGAACGCGCCGTAGTTGAAGAAGGCACCGGCGGCGTTCACGTAATACCGGAACGTCTGCCGCTTCGGATTGCGGGCCTTCTTCGCAAACGCGGAAAGATTAGGTCCAACGATGCGGAGCAGCTCCTCCATCGCCTCCTGGTCGGTCGAGATGCCAGCGTCTCCGGGGACCGACTCGAGAAGGCGCGCGACGAACGGCAGGCTCGCGTCCTCAGCGAGGACGCCGAGAACGGCGTCCCACGCCTTGCGCCAGTCTTTCGATGTTTCGACGCCGAACGCGGCGAGCCACTCCTCGACCCAAAGGCGGAACGACCTGCCCATCGTTTCGTGGAACAGCGCATCGGCACTACACTGGTAGAAGTCCGCCAGGCTCCCGCGGTCTGCGGCGAGGTCTGTGCCGATCAGGACGACGAGTCGGCCATCGTCGATGTCGTTGCGGTACTGCGTGAGATTGCCGCCGGCAAAGAGATCCTTGAGCGCTTCGCAGTCTTCGGCGCCCCAGTTGGACGCCGTCCGGCACTCGTCCGCGACGCGGAACACGAGCTGACGCGAAAACGCGACCGCTATGTCTTGGCATTCGGGGAGCAGGAGCGCGGCGTCGGCGCCCGAAATCTCCGGGACCATGAACTGGAGGCGGCTGCCGTCGGCAGCGGTTTTCCGGCACTGGTGCCGAATGCACTCGGCGAGGGTCTTGACGTAGAGGTTATTCATTGCGCGTTCCTTTCTTCGGCGGCGAACGGGTTACGGACGAGCGAGCAGGCGTCGGAGAGGCGAACGAGCATTCCGGACGCCTCGAGCATCCGTTCGAGCCAAGCGTCGCCCGACTCTTCGCCCGCGAGCTCTCCTGAACGCCCTGCCCAGTTTCGCGAGTCGCACAGCCCCTTGAGGTCGAAGACGAACCCGTGGTGCGCTTTCATCTGAGCCTTGAAGGTATCGAGCGTCATCCGCCGGACGGGGACGAGCGACAGAACAAGGCAGCGCAATATCTTCTCGTTGAGCGTGAACTTCATGCCGTTGCCGCGCGGCGGAACCACGAGGCCAATACTCTTGCCGAGCTTTCGATAGAGCTTGTAGCTGTATTTGTCCGCGTCCGTGTAGGCGCTCTTGAATTTCTTGTCTGGGTTCGGGTCGGCTGCGAAATGCTCCCGTACCTTTTCCAGCAGTTCAGGTTTGCGGACAACTTGCTGGATTTCACGCGTGATTTCCAAAAGCGACTGCTCCGAGAACGCCTTGAGCTTCCGCTTGCAGCTCCCGGTGTCGCAAAGCAGAACCCTGTAGTCGGACCCGTCGGCCGAACCGCCCGGCGTCAGCGTCTCCCGATAGGTCTGGGACGCGAGCGTCCGCAGGACCTGCAGCGTGCATTCCACCTCGAGCATTTCGAGCTTGTCGATGATTCCGATGTTCGCCGAAAGAATTCGGTTGAGTTCAACGGCGAACAAATACCCCTCCGTCCAGCTCCGCTCCGGAATCCATCCGCATGAGACGCTCCGAGGCCTTCCGTTGGAATTATCCGAATGCTTCTCCGTATCTTGATCCTTCGACGTGTCAATGAAACGTATAATGTCCGAGAGCCCGGCCGGCGTCGAATCGAAGAACGATGTCAGCGCTTTCGAAAGGTTGTCCTTCAGCATCGCCGGGGCCAGTTCGTCTTTAGTGAGAGAGATGCCTGGACGGGAAGCGATCGCTTCCGCCACCTCCTGTTCGGTCTGTGTCAGGGCATTGCAAATTTGAAGGTAAAGAGATTCGCCACTCCTTGCAAAAATGATGTGCTTGCTCGCATCGAAATAGTCCGAGAAATGATCAAGGACTTCATCCCAGTCGCTCGGTTTTTGGGAATGAGCTTTCGTCGCATTCCAGATCTCCTCGCAGCATAGGAGTTCCCGGCAGAAAGGAAGAAAGGTCTGCGCACACCACGTGCGGCCCGCTCCATTGCCCCAGAAGCCTAGGAAGAGGGCGCTCAACGTTTTGAGGAACGATGTTTTTTCCGCAGCGGTTTCGAGGTCGACTCCTTCGGCGAGATCGTGCCACAGCCGTTCCGCGTGTTTCCGGTGACTGGGATCTCGCGTATCCAGACGGGACGATTCCAGAAAGGCGAACAGCTTGAGATTCAGCCGCGCCTTCGGGAAATAGGAGAGACCCGCCGACTTCGTCCGCCAATCACGCAGCGTCGCTTCGTCGGGAAATGCGGTGGAAAAAGGCTGTTTGTAGATTTTCTTGTCCGAGATGCAGACCAGAAGAAACTCCGCCAGCATGTCCATCGTCTGTTGGTCGTCCGAGAATCTGCGTCCAAAGAGTCGAATAGCCGGATTGAAGTCATCCGCATTCAGCGGATTGTAGATTTCCGGGGGAAAACTAATCATTGCTCACCTCCAGGGTTTTCGCGTCAGCGGACGGCTTGACGGAGATCGTGGAAAAGGTCCCGTCCGTCTGCCGTCGCAAGAGGACGAGACCTCGGGCGTCGCCCATCTTGATCGTCGCTAGAATCCGCGCCTTCAAGTCTTCAATTCGGTCGCGGTAAGAGCGCTGGAGACCGCGTCCCAGTTCGCCCTTGTTCCGCGCCGTGAGGTAGTCGAGGAATGGAAGCGGAAGGTCCAACCGGACGCCGTCAAGCTTTCCGACCCCGCACAGCGACGGGACGCCCGAAACGAGGCGGATTTCGAAATGGTCAAGGAAGTCGAATTTCGAAAGGACCAGCTGGACGCTCTGCCGGACTTCCGTCCCCCGGCGGTTGAGCGTAATGAAGAGCGGTCCAGTCTTGTTCGTCCCGTCCGGGGGACGCATCCCGGAGAACTCCTCCTGCAGGACACAGTAGATGGGAACGAGCAGGTTCTTCGCCTTAAAGCTCCCCGGATCGTCCTGCCATTCCCGGACGTCCAGCAGCCGCGGGGAGTTGAGGAACGCCGACAGGAACGAGCGAAAGCCGTCCGCGGCTTCGGAAGGCGGCGAACCGAGGAAAAAGACGAACCGCCGGTATTGCCTCCGTGCCAGGGCGGCGTCGCGGCCGGGAAGGGCCGACTTCTTTCCCCCGCGGAGCTTTGCTTCGAGGTCGCCTAGACCTTTGTCCGTCGCCGCGAGCGGGGCCTCGCCTCCGAAGTTCCAGAACTGGCGTTCTTCGCGCGGCGAAAAGGCGGCGTTGAACCCCTGGCTCAGCATTACGGACACAGCGTGGAGCTGGCGGATTGCCTGCGGAATCTCCTTCTCCCCGTCGTCGCCCCAGAACAGATTAACGAACGAATGCCGTTCAGGATGGATTTCCGATCCGGATTCGACGCGCGCAGACATCTCGCGGCACGTCGCTCCGCCTGTCAGTAAGAAGGAGAAGTGGGCCGACATTTGACGCATCGTGAGCCGTTCGCCATAGGCGTAGGCGCGGAAGTAGAGCAGACGGATGCGACGGGACGCGAGGGCGAAGTGGCGCTCGAGGAGGTTCCGGTTTGAAAGTAGCGGGCAGCGACCCGAGGCGGGGCATTCGCCGCACTGGTCCCATTGGGGCGAACGGACCATCCGTTCGAGCATCTCCATCCCGAGACCGAGGTTGTCCTTCCGGGCGAGGTTGTGGACCGCGAAGGACAGCGGGCCGAACACGAACTCCCGCCGCTTGTCCGAATCCATCGCGTCCAGGAGTCTGTCCTCGACCGTTGCGACGTTCTCCCCGGTTCTGTCTAGATTGTCCCGGAAAAGGGAGAGAATCGGCCCCGTATTCGAGACGATGAGGAACCGATTGGTCGAATCGGGGCGGAACAGGTCTTCGATCAGTCTTTCCCGTTCTGCGTCCTTGCATTCGCTCAAGTCTTTTACAACGGTCACCATTCTTCCATCACACGGGATGTCCTCGCGTTTTTTGAGTCCGTCTTTAAGTGGATCGTCAGGATCGAGTCCGCGCAGGGCGCGGATTACCTCCAGGGCCAGCGTAGACTTGCCGTCTCCCGCGTGTCCCGTGAGAATGACGCTCCCGCCGTTGTCTGCTTTCAGTTCGGCGAGAATCTCGTCGGCAAGGGGATGATGGACGCGAAGCTCCTTGAAGAGCGGATTCCGTGCTTGAGCCTCGGCGAGCGAACCTTTGTTGTTCGCATCGGTTCCCTGGAGGGAGTTCAGATATGCAACAAACGGATTTGCGTTGTTGTTCTGCGATGTGTTCATTGGCTTGTCCATTCGTCGTTCAAGATGCGACTCGATGATTTTCTGCAAATACGCTCGGGTCTCTTGTTGTTGGAAAAAAGCAAACAACTCCTCTGACAGCTTTCCGTATTCAATGCACTCAATGATTCTTCGCCGAGTCGCACGAGGAAAGGTTTGTACCGATTCCTCAAAACCTGGTTTTGGAACAATTGTCCAAATCCGGTCGTTCTGCAAATACCAAAACGGAAGTTCAATTCGATTCGGAAAATACTCTTGATCGGGAACGAACCTTCTCCAAATTCTCTCAAATGCGGCATCGAGCTTTTCGTTTAGAGGAAAACGATTTTGCGCGTTCTCCGTCTCTTGAAATACGGACAAAAGTGCGAGAAGGAAAACATCTTTGTGCGGGGTCGGCCCTTCGCTTGTTGGCCGCCTTGAAATTGCCGAGAGAATGGTCTCGATTCGTAGTTTGTCAGTTTCGGCGACCATCAAATGAGCTCCAATGCTTTTTGCCTTGCTTCAACGATGTATTGCAAGGCTTGTTCGAAGTCATGCCAGCCGGTTTGAACGGAGGAAGAGAGTCGGATGGACGAACCGGCAACATCATCGGAAATGGACATGGCGTGCAACACATACGAACTTCCGACCGCGCCGCTGTTGCATGCCGATCCCGTGCTGACGCAAAGAAGTTGCATATGGGAAAGGAGGGCCTCCGACGGAACGCCTGGAACGAAAAGGTTAGTCGTGTTCGGCAACCGCTTTGCACTAGCCCCGTTCACTCGGCTACCGGGAACAGCCGCTAGCACGGCGGTCTCAAACCCGTCGCGGAGCGTCTGCATCTTAGCGAGAGCATCGGCACCGGGGAGCATTTCCATCGCCTTGGCGAGGCCGACGATGCCGGGAACATTGTGTGTACCAGGCCGGACGCCGCGCTCCTGCCCTCCGCCCGCAAGCGGCATCGGGAACGGGAATCGGTTCGCGCCGGCGCGGAGATAGACGAAGCCGGCTCCCTTCGGGCCGTGTATCTTGTGGGCGCTGAACGCTGCGGAGTCGACTCCGAGGTCTTCGAGCGAGAAGGACATCTTGCCAAGCGCCTGCACGGCGTCGCAATGGAAGAAGGCACCTGCTTCATGTGTCAGTTCCGTCAGTTCGCGAACGGGCTGGATGACGCCGGTCTCGTTATTGGCGAGCTGAACGGAGACAAGGCCCGTTCCGGGCGTTATGAGTTCGTGCGCCGCGGCGAGATCGACAACGCCGTCTGGTGTGACAGGAAGGAGCGCAACTTCAAAGCCAAATGCTTCAAGCCGCTTGGCGGCGTTCAGGACCGACTTGTGCTCGATGGAGGAGACAACAATGCGCCTGGCATCCGGTCGTGAGTCGGCGAACGCCTGGAAAATCCAGTTGTTCCCCTCAGTCGCGCCCGATGTGAAGAAGATTTGCCCCAGATCGGCGCCGAGCGCGTTCGCCACGGTCATGCGGGCGGACTCCACTGCTCGGCGGGCGAGACGGCCCGCGAAGTGGCTGCTCTCGGCGTTGCCGAATGCCGCAACCCAATACGGGGCCATTGCCGCGACGACCTCTGGAAAACAGGCGGTCGTCGCGTTGTTGTCGAGGTAGACAAGCCCCTCGGGAATCTTTACAGATGGCACATCAGGCATGCCTGGTCCCCCATGTCGTCGGCCGCGAACACATCTTTGAGGGCGAGATTTGCCGATGGTTTCGGCTTTGCCGCCTGCTTCTTGGCGAACTGCGCCTTGATTTCCGCCACGCGCTCCGGCCGTGACAGCTCTTCCAGACTCTCGCCTTGGCACCATGTAAACCGCTCTCCGGTGAGCGGATCGGCCTTCTCGTAGGCCATCGCCTTCTGAAAGAGGTCTGGATGGCGTTCAAGAAGTCCGACCCATTCCACCTTTTGCTGGAAGAAACAAAAGAAACAACCCGAGCGGGAACGCCATTCGTAATAGGACGGAAGACCGAGCCCGGCATCTTCAAGAATTTTGAAAACATCCGCTTTCCGAATGTTGTTCTCAACGAATGGGTAGACGGCTCGTACACCTTCCTTCGTCGAAATGTATCCCGTTCGATATGGTTCGTCTGCCCGAATGCCAACATAGCTGACGACCCGATCATTCCCAACATACTTTTCGTAGGGAACGATTTTTAGCATTCGTGTACACCATCGAGTCCGAGCATCGGGAAGAACACCATTGTAAAGCTTGAGGTAGTGGGAAAAAGGACGGTCGGCATTTATGCGAATGATTTTCTTTCCGAGAAAGAACTCCAACTTGTCCAAGTAATCGTAGGTCTCCTGCAATTCATCGCCGGTGTCGCAGAAGACATACTCCATCTCGGGAACCTTGTCCTTCATGAAGACGGCGAGAGCAGAGGAATCCTTGCCGCCGGATAGGGCGAGGATGTGGCGGACGGGCTTGTCGAAGAGCGGCGCAGTCATGGGCAGGGCTCCTTCTCGTCGAGTTCGGCGAGTGCACGCAAGAGCGCGGCCCGACGGGCGGCCACGGACACCTTGCTGGATCTGGTGGCGGCGCGTATGGAATCGAGCAGCGCCGACGCTGCCTTCTCTTCCTTTTGGGAAAGGGCAACGGTGCCGCCATAAGGTTGCCAGGCGGCATTGAAGCGTTCCGCCAAACCGACGATTGCCCGATTGAATTCCGAAATCTGAAGCGGCCCCCATTTTTCCATCGGTGAGGATTCGACATAGGCCATAACCTGCGCGGCCTTGTCCCAGTCGCCGTCTGTGTTCTTGACGTTTTGGAGGAATGGAACGAGGTCGGACGAGCCGATGCGGGCGAGCAGGTAGCAGCTTCGGTCGTAGAGCAAACGCCACCCTTCGGCAGTGGTTTCAAACCCGAAGGCGTTTAGTAAGTCCACACGACAGTCGGAGACTAGCTTTGGAAGAGCCCGGCCAAGCTCATGGAGGCAGGCATTTAGTCCCTCGAAATAGCGGTCCAGCTGCGAAGCGACGACACGGGAGGCTTCCAGATCCTCTAGTCCGAACACCGCCGGCAACGATTTGAAGAGGAGAATTTCCGGAGACCTTGCATCATCGAAGGCCTTGCGGAACTTCTTCGCGCTGTCGGACACTGCGTCCGTTTCCAGCGCATACTTGGAAAGTGAGCCTCGAAGGCCATAGAGTTTGCGGACAACTGGCATGACGGTTTCGCTACCTGTGCCGAGGCCTTGGGCCAGACGTTTCACGATGGCGGCGCGGGTGCCTGAAACACGCATTCCAGAAAGGGAGAAGAGTTCCGGACGGCGGACGAGGAGTTCGAATTGCGCGTCGGCCGGCACTGGCTGGAAGGTCTCCTCGAAGTAGAGAAAAACTTCGTCACGATTCACCAGATAGAAAAGGATGACGAGAAGAGGTAGAAGTCCGTCAAGCATCCCAAATGGAGGCTTGCGGAGTTCGGCGTAGATTTCACTTACCGAGACCGGCTTTTCACGCGGTGCGAACACGATTTCCGAAATGCGATCCCAGGCGGGGCGAAGATTCGTTGGGGCGTTCTCGCAGGGGGGAACGAGCCGCCAGTTATCGTCTTGCCCCTCGACATGCATTCCAGACGCAAGTAGGAACGACTCGTAGATGCTTCGCTCGGGAGGATATCCCTCAATGCCGAGGAGCGGAAGCCTGCAAGTATCTAGATCGTTGAGGCGTTTGACGAGGGCGTTTCGGGCTGATGCGGCCTGGGAGGATGGCACACGACGGTTTACCAGTTCGTTGCGTACGCGCGGGGAATCGGGATAGAGCCGATCGCATCGCTCGGAAAGGAGTCTGGAAAGATCCCTTCCTGAGCGCACATTGTCTTGTCGTCTGCCGTCGCAGATGAAAACGCACTCAACACCATGGGGGGACGGCTGGGGATCAAGCAGCCCGAACTGTCGAAGCACTACGCCCCGCGTCGCCTCGGCCAAACGGACGGAGACTTCCCGGCTGGCAATCTTGTCGTCGCGAAGCGCCTTTTCATTGTCTTCAATCCAGTGGAGCCGACGGACTTCTTTCAGCGCCTCTCGCAAGTCTCCGCATTCGCGCGGAACGGCGAAAACAAGGTTCGGCATGTTGGAGGAGAGGCGTTGCGCCTCGTCAATAAATGTCGCGACCTCACTTTTCCGCTCAGGCAGGCAGACAATAATCATGCCCGACGCCGTCCCGGAATCCTGTTGTGAAACAGACTCCATGTCCGACGGCTTGTCGGCATAACAGGTCTTGAAGAAACGCAATGTGCCGGTTTCAAAGCTGTGCCGCTTTGCCACCATGGGTTCGGGGGGAAGGAACTTGCCAAGCGTTTCCGCAAGTGAAAAGCCCGTCTTCCCGAGTTCAGCGTCTGCGCGTTTTTCGCATTCTTCCAGATCAACGTCGCTCCCATTCCAGAGCGAGTAGGTTTCGTTGAATTTTCGGAAGACGACAATGGAAAGGCGTTTCAGCTTATCCAGGCTGTCGTCGACTTGGCTCGGATGTAGCGCCAGGGAAATCATCGGTTTCGTCGCGCGAAGAGGGCATTGCGTTCCAAGCGACGAGAGTAAGGCGATTGTCTTCAGCGTCTCCTGGTCCTCGTGGGAAAGGGAATCCTTGGAGGATATGGCCTCGTTGGCCTCCAGAATTGCCTGTCCGAATGGATTGAGGCTGAGTTGGGCCTCGAAATTCTCCAACAAATAGTTATAGAGATGGTGGAGGCAGACCCTTTCGATAGGGGCGTCGCCGGAGCAGAGAGCCGACAGACTCATCGGTTCGTTGCCGGCGAGATAGGAAAACACAGATCGTTCGTTCTGTCCGAGGCGCCGGAAAAGAACCGGCAAGGCGGCCAGTGCGAGAGGATGCAAAGGTACCGCCGAGCGGGCGCAGGTCGCAAATTCCTCGTTGGACAGTCCGACGTTCCCGGGAACGCCGGCGTCAATGGCCGACTTGAGGATTCGTTCGTCGGTTTTGGTAAGGGGCTGCGTGGAACCGATGGCGGCAGACACGAGCCGAATCTGGGAGGCCGTGGTTTCCGTGAACGAAATTGGATCGAACCTCCCCTCAATCTTGCTGAACTCGCGCTTTAGTGCCGGGTCCGAGGCCGCATAGTCTCCGACGCCCTGGTGGAGAATGCCCATTAGGGCCAATCCGGTTTCCCCGCTGCGCGAAGCTGCCTCGGCCATGTCCTGCAAAAGCGAGACATCCGTTTCGCCGGGACGGATGCGCGCGCTTTCGAACACGCGGCCGAATTCATCGACTATGAAAAGAACTCCGCAATACCCTTCCTTTTGAAAGGCCTTGGCGATTTCCTCGACGAGGCGCATGGCGTCGCGCGCGTCGCGGGCTTCGCGCAGTTGAGCCGACAGGGAATGTACGTTCCGTGGCGTCTTTCCGGGGAATGAATCCACGGCATCAGCCAGCAGTTCTGGAACGGACTGTCTCATGGCCGCAGTAACGGCAAGGCAGGCGTAACCGGCAGAAGATCTCGTCGGCCAGACAATTTTGCGAAGAGTCTCTGCGAGCACCGCATCCTCCTTGCGGAGCATGTCCCAGGCCAGCCCTTTTCGTTGGCTGAGCAGATGGAACAGGAAAAGCGCGAAAGAGGACTTGCCGGAACCATAAGGCCCGGTCAAGGTGAAGGCCCTGTCGTTCCTGGCTCCAGAAAGGCCGTGACAAAGACGAGCAAGGGCCTGCCGAACAGATGCGGTAACAACGTACCCGGCAAGGGCGGCATCTGATTGGGCGTCGCGGACAAGGTTTACCGAGCGTAGAAAACGGCGGGAAATGGAAAGAGATGGTTTCATGGCCGCCCTCCTTCTCCGTAATGGCGGCGGAGAAAATCTTTCGCGTCCTCCAAAAGCGTCAGTCTGTCCCCACTGTATTGGATAACGCTTAATCCGGCGGTGTCGGAATAGGAGAGGCCGGCGTCGGTTTGGTCATTAAGCGAAAGCACGGAATCGACAAGCGCCGCCTGGTCCAGTTTGAAAACCTGCCCTGGAGATAGGGGTGCGAACAACAGGCGCGAAAGTGATACGCTCAACTCGCCGAGGCCCTCCATGTAGCGAAGGACGGCATATCCTATCAGCGCATCGGGCAAGTTGTATTTCCTGCCGATGTTCATGCGGTATAGACCGGCATCGCCTGTCGGCTGAATCAATCTAAGAGCGAGAAAAGGCGAATCAAAAGACTCCTCTCCTCCATTACCCCTGGTTCCCGCGTATGTGCGGACAAAGCAATCGACATCCCTTTCGATGGATTGCTTAGAGACGGCTGCCCGTACGCCCTCAAGTCTGCGACTGATGAAAGGGACCAGCTCTTCCTTGCGGAATTCGGGCTTGTTCCAATGGTTGAACACCATGCTCCATGTCGATTGAGGCGCAATTGTGACGATATGGTGGTGGAGCAACCAGAGCGAGGCGTCATCCTCAAGGAATGGATCGGCGCCGGGTGTATCCCCA
>JAEEGL012678898.1_pt1 | contig 21513 bp, 14 predicted proteins | sample 9134231 | NCBI WGS metagenome assembly JAEEGL01 (sample SAMN16246548, study PRJNA631951) | gut metagenome | biome: gut microbiome; feature: rumen; material: fiber-attached | host: Bos | place: Iran: Karaj | collected 2018-10
ACATTTGGCAAAAGAATTTGAAGCAGAAGATTTTGCCATCGGAGGAACAGCGTTCTACGAGTTCCTTGATGCCGGAATGGATTCCCAGTATGTAAAGCTTGCTTATTACGATGAGTTCGGCAATCTTTATATGGATGACGGCAAATATACTTATGACTCAGCAGATGATTATACGAGAAATATAATTAATGTATTAAAGAAAGCTGATGGTAATACATCTGCAATAGATAAATTTTACGAATCCGAAAGCGATGGAAAGCAGCTCCTTGTTGCTGTGCCTGCTTTTGAAGGATACGTAGTTCTTATAGAGGATATATCTACATTCCTCTATACCCAGGCTCTTGAGTACCAGACCAGAATTGGCCAGATGTTTATCACAGACAAGGATATGAATGTCCTCGGATACAGCTATAATGCTGAGATTATAGATACCGGTAACAGCTTTACCATGAGCGTTCTTCAATATTCTGATGGTCGTCAGGAGACGAAGCGTTCTATCCAGACCATGAAGAATGATCTTTCTGAAGGCAGAGAGGGATACATCACGGTTTCAATTGGAAACAATACAAACATTCAGATTTCGTACTGTAATCTTATTCCATCACAGAATGTATATTTCATTACATGCTTTAACAAGAATCTGACAGACTATAAGATAAGACCACTCCTTGTAAGGAGTATGCTTTCATGCCTGTTTATCATGTTTGTCATGCTGATTATTATCGTTTATGTATGGGCAATATCAAAGAAAGCAAATCTTACAGTTGAGAAGCTTGCTTATGAGGATCCGATTACACACGGTCATAACATCAACTACTTCAAAGAGTTTGCTGTAAAGGTACTCTCTGCATCCAAGGAGACGCCTTTTGTAATACTTCGTTTCGATATTGCAAACTTCCGCTATTTCAATGAGGCTTACGGTCACGTGAGAGCCGATGAAGTCCTCGTATCATGTATTAAGAATTTTGAGGAAGTATTTTCCGAGAGGGAGCTTTGCGTGCGTATTACAGCCGATCAGTTCCTTGCTCTCGTGCTCAATGACAATACGGTAGATGCCAAGATTGACAAGTTCAGGGAACTCGTCAATGCAGATGCCAGAGGCAGGGGTATCAAGTATCCTGTCAAGTTCAAGACAGGTGTATATCAGGTTAAAAAGACAGATACTGATATCGATGTTATGATTGACCACGCCAATGTGGCCAGAAAGACACTTAAGGCAAAGCAGAATCAGTACAGGGCTACATATTCCGATAATATCGTCACTGACATGCGCAAGGCTGACAAGATGGAGTCAGAGATGCAGGCTGCATTTGCAAATGGTGAATTCCATGTTTTTTACCAGCCAAAGTGGGATGTGGTGAGCAACCATGTAGCAGGAGCGGAGGCTCTCGTAAGATGGAACAGAAAAGATGGTAACGTCATACTTCCCGAGGAGTTTATTCCTATCTTTGAGCAGAATGGATTCGTGGAAATTCTCGATTTCTTCACTCTTGAGGAAGTCTGCAGACAGATCAGAAGCCTCTTTGATGAGGGCAAGACAACATATCCCATATCGGTTAACCAGTCCAAGGTACTTCTTCACAACCCTGATTATGTGGTAAATGTTCAGAAGATTTTAAAGAAATACAATATACCTGAGGGCGTTATTGAAATAGAGATTAATGAGGATGTATTCCAGGATGACAAGGATGCAATGTTCAAGGTTCTTAATGAGCTTAAGAAATGCGGTGTCAGAATACTTCTTGATGACTTTGGAGCATCAAACTCATCACTCTCAATACTTAAGGGAGCACCATTTGATATTATCAAGATTGGTTGTGAATTCTTTGGCGAGTCGGTTTCAGATAAGCAGAACATGTGGATACTTCAGAAGGTTATAGAGATGATAAACGGTCTCGGTCTCGAGCTTGTATGCGAGGGTGTTGAGAGCAGTGAGCAGGCAGTGCTCCTTAAGAACCTCGGTTGTCGTCTTGTTCAGGGCTTCTTCTATTCAAGACCTGTTCCGGGCGATGAGTATGTACAGTTATTCTGTGAGAAATATCAGGCATAAGTCATGGCCGGAAATATAGTACGAAATTATCAAAAAGAACTGGATGAGATTACGGCTCATCTTTCGGAATCAGGAAAAAGAAAGTTGCTGCTGCACAGCTGTTGCGCTCCGTGCAGCAGTTATTGTCTGGAATATCTGTCGGAATACTTTGATATAACGGTATTTTATTTTAATCCCAATATCACTGACAAAAATGAATTTGACAAAAGAGCTGCTGAGCAGGAGAGACTGGTTAAGACGGTAAATCTTGACTGGCGTGACAGAATATTCGAAAATATAAAATTCGTTCGGGGCGATTATGAGCCGGCAAGATTTCTTGAGATATCAAGAGGCCTTGAGAAAGTACCGGAAGGTGGAGAGAGATGCAGGAAATGTTTCGAGCTGCGTCTGGAAGAAGCTGCTAAATATGCAAAAGAGAACGGCTTTGATTATTTTACGACAACACTTACGATAAGTCCTCTTAAGAATGCCCATGTATTAAACGAAGTCGGCGAAATCATGGGGGAGAAATACGGCATATCTTTCCTGCCGTCGGATTTTAAGAAAAAAAACGGATATAAGAGATCCACGGAGCTCTCAAAGCAGTATGACCTCTACAGGCAGGACTACTGTGGATGTGCTTTTTCAAAAGCAGAGAGAATGGCTCAGATTAAAGATAATAATAAATGATTGGAGAATAAATTTATGAAGATGATGATTGATGTCATCTCCGAAGAGATGATGAAAGCATTCGGCGCAGCCGGATATGATGAGAGTCTTGGAAGGGTAACTGTAAGTAACCGTCCTGACCTCTGCGAATATCAGTGCAACGGAGCCATGGCAGGAGCAAAGCTTTACAAGAAAGCACCCCTTGTGATTGCAGGCGAAGTAGCGAAAACTCTTGAAGGGTCAAAAATATTTTCGGCAGTTGAGGCAGTTGCTCCCGGATTTCTGAATCTTAAGCTTTCAGAGGAATTCCTTGCAGGATTTGTAAACGGAATGATGTCCGAAGAGAAATTCGGCGTGGAGAATCCTGAGGGAGAAGACAAGAAAACAATCATTATCGATTACGGCGGTCCCAATGTTGCGAAGCCTCTTCATGTAGGTCATCTTCGTCCGGCTATTATCGGAGAGAGTATAAAGAGAATCTGCAGATATGCAGGTCATGAGGTAATAGGTGATGTGCATCTTGGTGACTGGGGACTTCCCATGGGCCAGATTATCACGGAGCTTGCGGTGAGAAAGCCGGATCTCGTTTATTTTGATGAGTCATTTGAGGGAGAGTATCCCGAGGAGGCACCTTTTACAATCTCTGAGCTTGAGGAGATTTATCCCTTTGCCAGTGGTAAATGCAAGCAGGACGAGGAGTACAAGGCAAAAGCATTAAAGGCTACAGCAGAGCTCCAGAAGGGCAGAAGAGGATACAGAGCATTATGGAAACATATTCTGGACGTATCTGTAAATGACCTTAAGAAAAACTATGAGAAACTTGATGTCCGTTTTGATTTATGGAAAGGTGAGTCTGACTGTGATCCCTATATTCCGGACATGGTTGATAAGATGAAGAAGGACGGCTATGCATATATCAGTGATGGCGCCCTTGTAGTTGATGTAAAAGAGGAGACAGACAAGAAAGAGATGCCTCCCTGCATGATTCTTAAGTCAGACGGTGCAGCAAACTATGAGACAACTGACCTTGCTACAATAGTAATGCGTGAGCAGGATTACAAGCCTGACAGTATAGTTTATGTCGTTGACAAGAGGCAGCAACTCCATTTTGAGCAGGTATTCAGATGCGCCAGAAAGACAGGAATTGTCAGAGATGAGTGTTCCCTTGAATTTATCGGATTCGGAACGATGAACGGACCTGACGGAAAGCCTTTCAAGACAAGGGACGGAGGCGTGCTCAGACTTGAGTATCTCCTTAAGGATATCCGTGACAAGATGGAAGCGGATATTCGTGAAAACAATGCTGACAAGGACAAACAGCTCTCAGACGAGGAGACTGCAGACATAGCAGGAAAAGCAGGACTTGCAGCCCTTAAATACGGAGATCTGTCAAACCAGGCTTCAAAGGATTATATATTTGATATTGCAAGATTCACATCATTCGAGGGAGATACAGGTCCTTACATTCTCTATACTATGGCTCGTATCAAATCAGTCCTTAACAAGTGCCGTGAAAGAGGTATCGATGTTGACGGATTAAAGAGCGTGAATGTACCGGCAGGCAAGACGGAGAAGGAATTGCTCATGAATATGGCAGGCTTCAACCAGATGATAAAGGATGCATCAGACGGAAGAGCACCTCACAAGGTATGTGCATTTATCTATGACCTTGCCAATAAGTTCAATACATTCTATCACGATAATAATATCCTTAATGCCGAGGAATCTGTTCGTGACGGATTTATCGCTGAGCTTAAGGCGTGCCTTGCACTATTTGAAGTTTCAATCGGACTCCTTGGATTTGAGGCACCTGAGAGAATGTAAATATTTGACATATAATAAATGTTAAATATAATAGGTTTGTATATTTCAATATGCAAAGAGTATGAGAGGAGATAAAAAATGGCAGCAAACATGGATTTAAAGAAAAAAGTATGCGTTGAGTTTGGCAATTCAAAGTATGATATCGAGAAGGTTTCAAAGAATGTAAACGCTGATTTCACAAAGAAGAACAAGGGCGTAACACTTAAAGATATCAGTATTTATATAAAGCCGGAGGACGGAAAGGCATATTATGCAGCAAATGGCGGTAAGATTACAGGAGATGTAAATCTTTAAGCCGTTTATTTAAAAAAGTTATTGACAACAAACGGTATGTTTTGTTATGATAGCAAATGCGGGTTGAGAAACACTTTTAAAACAAGGGGTCTTAGCTCAGCTGGGAGAGCATCTGCCTTACAAGCAGAGGGTCACAGGTTCGAGCCCTGTAGGCCCCACTCATCAGCCCGCATTTTTATCAATATGGCGAGATAGCTCAGTTGGCTAGAGCACACGGTTCATACCCGTGGTGTCGAGGGTTCGAATCCCCCTCTCGCTACTAACGATTTAATAGTGAAAATCTTTTAAAGTAAAGGGTTTTCACTATTTTTTTATCGCTCTTTCTGTGGTATAATATATCCGTATGTTTATGCCTTGATAACAGTATGTTTTTTCATGGCAGGTGACATAAATCGGATATTGGGGACAACCATAAGTGAGAGAATTACTCGATAAGGTCGTCAGCAAAGGACTGAAGACCGATTCTGAAACAGAATACGGAGTTACTCCATATACATTAACACTCAGCTGCAATGAGATAGAGTTTGAAATGGCTGCAGACACACAGTGCCAGGGCTCATTTCAGATAGTGACGGATGAAAAGGCGAAAGCCGAGGGATATGTTTTTTCCGAAGACCTTCGCATGTTTATAAGGACAGCACAGTTCGGCGGTCTCGACAGGGATATTATTTATTTCTTTGATTCAACGGGGCTGAAGGAAGGCAGTGTTGTAAAGGGCGTCATAAGTATTGTGTCAAATCTTGGCGAATACGAACTGCCCTACACCATACATATTACAAACAGTACATTATCAAGCAATCTTGGAGAGATACGCAATCTGTTTCATTTTGCGAATCTTGCTAAAGCTGACTGGGACCAGGCAGTTTCTCTTTTTTACTCCGAAAATTTCAGCCAAATACTGACAGGAAATGACAGGCAGTACCTTGGACCGTACAAGGGACTCTCTGCGCTCACGGAAGGTGCTGACGGCCAGCTCTATGCAAATGAGTGCAACGTCAATACGTTCTTGGAACTGACAAGAAAAAAGAGCAGATCGAGATATGTACCTGAAGTAAAGGTAATAGAGGTCAATAACCCCAAAGAGAATTATTATACAGAACTGGCCATCAGGAGAGACGGCTGGGGATATACAAACCTTGAGATCAGCACAAGCCAGGACTTCATAGTTACACCAAAGGAGTTTCTAGTAAGCGAAGACTTTGAAGACGGCGTTGCAAATATCCCGGTGTATATCGATGTGAAGGAACTTCACAGAGGCGTTAACCAGGGAGTCATTGTACTCAAGGATTTTTACAACTATATCGAGATTCCCGTTAAGGTCAATGTAAATACATACAGAAAAATCAGGGACGGATATAAGACTGACACACTTAAGCTCATGAGACTTTATGTACTCTATCGTCTTGGCAGAGTATCCAAGAATGAGTGGGTTAAGGAATCGAGTGTAGTCATTTCACATATGCTGTCCATTGCAAAGACATCAGAGAAAGTACCTGCTGATGAGTATGAGATAGAGCGCTTTGTGACAGCCAAGCTTTATCAGGTTCATCTCTTTGTGACTCAGAAGAGGGAGAATGATGGTCGTGGTGCTCTTGAGCAGGCCAAGCTGTTCCTTAACGAAAATACGAGACCGGAGATAATAGGCTACAGCCTTTATCTTGAATATTTACTTACAAAAGATGAATCGCTTAAAAATGAATATGCGAGAAATATAGAACTCCTGTATGTTCAGAACAAGAATTCCGCAATGCTTGCATGGCTTCTTCTCTACGTGAAGGAAGAACTCAGGCAGGATGACAGGGAGAGATTAAAGCTCATTAAGTATCAGTATGAGCACGGATGCGTGAGTCCGCTTATGTTTGTTGAGGCGCTTAATATATTTATTTATTCGCCCTCAATGATTACTCAGCTCACTGATTTCGAGCTTGCAATATATTATTTTGCAAAAAAGCATGATGCCATGACAGGAGACATGAGACGCAGACTTAATTTCATGGCGTCCAAGGAAGTGGCATACAGCAGGGAGATAAACGAACTCCTCGTATACTCTTACGAGAGAGAGCCTCTTCGTGAGACACTTGAGGAAGTATGCCGCATGCTCATGAGAGGTAACCGTACAGGCAATGAATGCTTTACATGGTACGAGAAGGCAGTAGAGAGCGAGATCAGGATTAACAGACTTTACGAGTATTATCTCATGTCGATTGACCTGACATATACAGGCAGACTGCCCAAGATTATTCTCATGTATTTTGCTTTCAGATCAGACCTTGATTATGAGAGAAATGCGTTCCTCTATGCCAACGTATTAAAGCACAGACCGGCATATCAGGATATTTACAAAGATTATCTGCCTGCTATCAAGGAGTTTGCAAAGGACCAGTTAAAGAAATGCCATATTAATGACAATCTTGCATATATCTACAAGACAGCCCTTGGCGAAGAACTCTACGGAGAAGAACTGGTACAGTATTACTCAAAGATACTGTTTGCCCATTATATAGACATAAAGGTTCCTGAGAAGACATCTCAGGTTTCAGGCGTGATAGTTATCAATGAGCATATTACTCATGAGGAGTGCTATGCGATTTACAACGGTCACGGAGTTATTCCCCTTGTCGGTGATGATTACTGCATACTTGTTGAGGATCAGTACGGTAACAGATACGTTGATAATTCTCTCTACAAGGTTAAGCGTATAGTCAAGACTGACCAGAGAATGGGCGAGGTCATGATGAAGAACTGCACAGACCTATATCCCGCCCTTTATCTTGAAGAGAATGCATACAGCGAGCCGACGCTTTCCCTTGAGGAAGAGACAGCGCTTATATATCTGACTGAGTGCGAGAATATCGACAACCTCTTCAGGCTGAATATCATGATTAATCTTGCCGAATATTATTTTGACAAGGATGAGATATCAAGACTTGATGAGCTGATGCTCAGATTTGATCCTGACGAGCTTGACGGAGAACTCCGTGAGAAATGCATACATATCATGGCAGCCAGAGGCATGTATGACAGGGCGCTTGAGTGGGTATGCAAGTATGGATCTGAGTATGTTGATGACAAGATACTCCTGAGATTATGCGACCGTATACTTGTCAGAAGTGATTATGAATATGATTACAACGTACTGAAGATTTGCGAGATGGTATTTGCCGGAGGCAGATATGATGAGACAATCCTTAAATATCTCCTGATGTTCAAGGAGGGTTCTTCGAAGTCATTAAAGAGACTTTGGAGAGCGGCTGATTCGTTTGATCTCGATGTACACGGTCTCCTTGAGAGCATGATAGTTCAGATACTTTATTCCGGAGCAGACATAGGAGAGGAGCACAATATTTTCCTCCAGTATGTCACTGAGAATCCGATACCTGAGCTTGAGAAACTGTTTTTGGACAAGCTCTCTAAAGATTATTTTGTTAATAAGCATGATGTTGACAGACAGGTTTTTGACACAGTAATAAGTCTTCACAGAAAGGGAGAGAACCTGACTGACTATACAAAGATAGCATTCCTTAAGAGCTGTGCGGAGAATAAGGACAAGATAGTAATATCAGCAGAGCAGAGAGCCCTCATCGTACTGTTTATGACAGAGTTCCTTGCAAGGCATATCATGTTCCCGTTCTTCCTCGAGTTTAAGGATTACTGGTCAAAGCTGTCCATGTATGAGGACAGGAGCTTTATAGAATATACCGGAGATCCCGGAAGCAAAGTTATCCTCCATTACTATATTGATGACGATACTCCCGGCAAGGAATATGAGTTTAAGCGTGAAGAGATGCAGCATCTCCTCGGTGGTGTATATGTTAAGAGCTTCGTTCTGTTTGATAAAGAATCTGTCAGATATTACATAACAGAGGAAAATGCCAGAAGCGAGAGACTGACCCGTTCTGATTCACTCAAAGCAGTTAAAGTCAAGAACGGAAGCAACTGGCGTTATGACTGTATCAATGACATTCTGGCAGCAGGCAAGCTTAAGAATACAGACGGTTTCTTCAGATTGTCTGAGGAATATATTACACAGCAGTTCATCACGGAGCATCTGTTTGCACCTGACAGAGGTGAGATGCATCCCGAATCATAAAATACTTGGAGCGGCATATGCCTGATTACAGGGAAACCATTAAAGAGACAATTAAAGATACGATAAAGGATTCACTTGGAAAGCTCTCAAAGCAGAGAATAGTCCTTGGATTTGATATATCCGATGAGTATTCTGTCATAAGCTATTACATGCTTGGTGACGTGGAGCCGGTGACTGCTACTCTGACGCCGGAAGGTGAGGATATGTGCATCCCCACTGTGATAGGCAAGAGCTTCAATGAAAACATATGGCATTTTGGTACGGATGCCATTGAGATGGAGCAGAAGAAAGAGGGTATGACGGTTGACCGTCTCCTTGAGAAAGCGAGAGCAGGAGAGAATATTCAGGTAGAGATGCAGTATTATGACCCTGTTGATCTCTTGGCGCTCTTTATGAAAAAATGTTTCGGTCTCGTAGGACTTGTAGCTCCCGTTGAGAAAGTGGCAGCCATAGTCATTACAGTAGACAAGCCTGATGAGGAGACAATGAATATATTTAAAAAGGCAGTTGATATCCTTAGGATTAAGCCTGATAAAGTATATTTCCAGAGTCATTCCGAGAGTGCATATTATTACATGATTAATCAGCCGAGAGAATTATGGAATCACAACGTGCTGATATGTCATCTTAAATCAGACTGCCTTGTTATCAGGACAATGAAGAAGAATGTTCATACAAGTCCTGTAGTGGTACTCATGGAGGAAAACAAATTCCGAAATGTCAGGGGCGATGATTTGATAGATGCGCCGGCTCCCGTTAAGAAGCAGAAAGACAATGAGCTCTGGACCATAATGCAGGGATTCTGCGAGGGCAATTATATTTCTTCAATCTACCTCATGGGTAAAGATTTTGAGGGTGACTGGTGGAAAGAAAGCCTTAACTACATGAGCAAGAACAGGCGAGTATTTATGGGTAACAACCTGTTCAGCAAAGGCGCAGCATACGGTGCAAGGGAGATAATTAACCCTACCGATGTAGGCGGCAATCATGTATTCCTCGGCAGAGAGAAAGTTAAAGCCAATGTAGGCATGAATGTAATCAGGGATGGCGCAGAAGTATATATGGCACTCCTTGATGCAGGAAAGAACTGGTACGATACGAGACATGAGTGCGACTTGATTCTCGACAGGGAAGAGGTCCTCACATTTGTGATAACACCGCTTAACGGCAAGAATGTAAGAACCGCCCAGATGTATTTAACGGGTATCCCCTTAAGAAACGGCAAGTCAGTCAGGATACACCTCTCGCTCTATATGAAATCGGAGAGAAAGCTGATTGCAACCGCTGAGGATATGGGCTTCGGAGAATTCTTTGAGCCTAGCGGACTTGTTTGGAACACGGAAATAATGATGGAGTAGAAGCATGGGAAAAGTTTATGCCTGTGTCGGCAGATACAGTGCCAATCCCTATACAATTAAAAAGACCGGAATGCGGGTACACTGCGTTGAAGAGTTATGCTATTACATCCGTAATAATGCATATTTTATTGACGACGATTTCTTCGGACCCGATCTTTATTCATGGCTTGATGAGGAGTGCAATTTAAAGACACTGGCGAAAGTGCTTCGGGCAAGATCCCGTCAGGACGGCCGTATTGAGACGCTGGTGCGTACACTCTTTGAAGAAGTACATTATTGTTCACCGGAGGAACTGGCTGAGACAGAGGGACTCCTTAAGACTAACAGGAGTATACCCGGCAAACAGAAGCTTAAGATCAGGGCTGACTATTTCCTTGGAAACGGCAAGCTCAGCATGGCCATGCAGACATATGAGGATCTGCTCTCGAGACTTGATGAGAAGAAAGATGCAAGGCTCGCAGGCAGTGTTTATCATAATATCGGTGTTATTTACGCCAGAATGTTTATATACGGCGAAGCTGCATCATTCTTTGAGAAAGCTTATGCCATCGACGGCCTTAAGGAACACAAGGTATGCTATCTGGCTGCTCAGCGTATGAGAATGAGTGATTCATCGTACCTTAAATTTATCAAGGGCGGGGATTACCCGGAGAGCGAAATTGTGGAGGCAGAGATTAAGAGCGCCATGGACGAGCTTAAGGCTTCTGATGAATTCATTAAGTTAAAGGGATTAAAGCAGCTTAAATCCGAGGGTGAGACCAAGGAACTTGAAAACGGTATAGAGCGTGAAATGGAAAACATAAAAGAAAATTACCGTGCATTGCTTGAGTAGTTCGGAGGATAAAAGGTGGGACTGCTTAGCTTTATTAAGAAAAAATGGGATGACTGGTATTACCATGACATAGACAGGGAAGCTGATGAGGAATGGGATGATGCGATAGATTCCGACTGGGGAGACCCTTCGGAGCATTCCGATACATATTTCGCAGATGCAGATCAGCGTACAGTATATGTACTCGAGTGTCTCGGGCAGATGGCTGAGGCAGCAGAGAAGACTGAACAGTATACGGCAGAGTACGATGCAGTGACAAGCCTGCTCATTGATATGGAGCAGATAGAAGGACTGCCGGCCGATGTGCGCAGCGAGATTATGGATTATGCCCAGCGTATAGAGAGTGTGGAGAAAGAGCGTCACCGTATATATGGCAAGACGACACAGCTAACTCCGTCCGAAGTAGCTGTAATGGAGCAGTATGAGGACGAGATACCCGAGGGTATTAATAAAATCAGGGAAGCTGAGAAATACAGGAAACTGATTAAGCATGACCTGAAGAAGCTTAATAATGAGCGTAAATCATTTCATATCAGAAAGCGAAATCTCCTTGAGACAATAAACAATTCAAGGGGAATAGCGGTGGTGACGGCAGTAGCTGTAGTTATGTGTATCCTTTTGATGCTTGTGCTGCAGATGAGTTTTGAGATGGATGTCCGTATAGGATATATACTGGCAGCAGGACTCGGAGCCGTAGCACTGACAGTAATATATGTCAGGTATCTTGATGCCATCAGGGAACTGACGAGACTGTCCAAATCAATTAATAAGCTGATTACAATTCATAATACGGTAAAAATCAGATATATAAACAATACTAACCTGCTTCAGTATCTGTACCTTAAATTTGATGTTGAGTCTGCAGCTGACCTGGAGGAATGCTGGAACATCTACATGGATGAGCGTGCCGCCAGAGAGAAAGATGAAAAGCTTAAGCAGGACCAGGAATACTATTACGAGAAGCTCACAAGACTGCTCTCAGTAACCGGCATCAGAGATCCTGAGATATGGACAAGACAGCCGAGAGCTCTTTATGACAAGCGTGAGACAGTGGAAGCAAGACATTCACTGATTGCAAGACGTCAGAAGCTCAGGGAACAGATTGAATATAATAAAAAAATAGCAACAGAGGGCAAGGACAAAATAGCATCCCTTGCCAAGAGATATCCAAAGTACGCTTCGGAAATATCTCATATTGTTTCTCAGTATGAAGGATTATAAATAAAAATATTTGGAGGACTTAAAAATGGCAACAGACAGATACGAGAGCCCGCTTTCGCAGAGATACGCAAGTGAGGATATGCAGTACATATTTTCACAGGACATGAAGTTCCGTACATGGAGACGTCTCTGGATAGCCCTTGCTGAGACAGAGAAGGAGCTTGGTCTCACTCAGATTACAGATGAGATGATTGAAGAACTCAAAGCTCACAAGGACGACATCAACTACGATGTGGCAAGAGAGCAGGAGAAGAAAGTACGTCATGATGTAATGAGTCATGTACATGCTTACGGTGTACAGTGCCCCAAGGCCAAGGGAATTATTCACCTCGGAGCTACAAGCTGTTATGTTGGTGACAATACAGACATTATTGTAATGAATGAGGCTCTGTCACTCGTTAAGAAAAAACTCGTAAATGTTATCGATAAGCTCGGAAAGTTTGCAGAGAATTATAAATCACAGCCTACCCTTGCATTCACACATTTCCAGCCTGCACAGCCTACTACAGTAGGTAAGAGAGCAACACTCTGGATAAATGAATTCATGATGGACCTTGAGGACCTTGAGTATGTTCAGGGCTCTCTTAAGCTCCTAGGCTCAAAGGGTACCACAGGTACACAGGCTTCATTTCTCGAGCTCTTTAACGGGGACAATGAGACAATAGACAAGATTGATCCCATGATTGCAGAGAAGATGGGATTTGCTAAAGATGCGTACTATCCTGTATCAGGCCAGACATATTCGAGAAAGGTTGATACAAGAGTATGCAACATCCTCGCAGGTATCGCAGCTTCAGCTCACAAGATGAGCAACGATATCAGACTTCTTCAGCACCTTAAGGAAGTTGAAGAGCCTTTTGAGAAAAGCCAGATAGGTTCATCAGCAATGGCATACAAGAGAAATCCCATGAGAAGTGAGCGTATTGCATCACTTGCCAATTATGTAATGGTTAATGCCATGAATCCGGCTATTACATCTGCTACCCAGTGGTTTGAGAGAACACTTGATGACTCAGCCAACAAGCGTATATCAATTCCCGAGGGATTCCTTGCAGTTGACGGTATTCTTGAGCTTTGCCTCAACGTAGTTGACGGACTTGTTGTAAATGAGAAAGTAATCATCAGAAGACTGATGAGCGAGCTTCCTTTCATGGCAACTGAGAATATCATGATGGATGCCGTTAAGGAAGGCGAGGACAGACAGGAAATGCACGAGAGAATCAGAAAGCTCTCAATGGAAGCAGGCGTCAGAGTTAAGAAGGAAGGCCTCGACAACAACCTGCTTGAGATGGCAGTTAAGGATCCTGCATTCCACTTAAGCGAGGACAAGATTGATGAAATCATGAAGCCTGAGAAATATGTGGGACGAAGCATTTATCAGGTTGAGAAATACATCGAAAACTTCGTAAATCCTGTGAGAACAAAGTATAAGGACGTACTTGGACAGGAAGGTCATGTATCTGTCTGATGTATATACTAAATTAGTGGTTATTTATTCAAATATGCATTATAATAAATCCGTATGATTTTTACCCCGGCAAAACGGGAGATGGAGGACAATTAAATGGTTAAAGCAGTAGTTGGCGCAAACTGGGGAGATGAAGGCAAGGGCAAGATTACAGACATGCTTGCTGAGACAGCCGATATCATCATCAGATTCCAGGGAGGTGCAAATGCAGGTCATACCATTAAGAATAAATATGGTAAATTTGCTCTTCACACATTACCGTCAGGTGTGTTTTACGACCATACAACCAGCATTATAGGTAATGGTGTGGCACTTAATATACCCATTCTCTTTGGCGAGATTCAGGATATTGTGGGCAAGGGTGTACCCGCTCCCAAGCTCCTTATTTCAGACAGAGCCCAGATAGTGATGCCTTATCATATTCTCTTTGATCAGTATGAAGAGGAGAGACTTGCAGGCAAATCATTCGGCTCAACAAAGTCAGGTATCGCACCTTTCTATTCAGATAAATTTGCCAAGATAGGTTTCCCTGTCAGTGACCTTTTTGACACAGAGGAAAACTTAAAGGAAAAACTTGAGAGAGTAATAGTACAGAAGAATGTTCTCCTTGAGCATCTCTATCACAAGCCTCTTCTTAATGTAGATGAGCTTTACAAGACACTCATGGAATACAAGGATATGGTTGCTCCTTATGTATGCGACGTATCACTTTATCTTGATAAAGCAATCAAGGAAGGCAAGACAATCCTTCTTGAGGGCCAGCTCGGAACACTTAAGGATACAGACCACGGAATATACCCCATGGTTACATCTTCAAACACAATCGCTGCATACGGTGCGGTAGGTGCAGGCATACCTCCTTATGAGATTAAGGAAGTCATCACAGTATGCAAGGCTTACTCTTCAGCAGTAGGTGGTGGTGAATTTGTCTCAGAGATATTCGGAGATGAGGCAGATGAACTCAGAAGACGCGGCGGTGACGGCGGTGAGTACGGTGCAACAACAGGAAGACCCAGACGTATGGGATGGTTTGACTGTGTTGCTTCCAAGTATGGTTGCAGACTTCAGGGTACTACAGATGTAGCATTCACAGTACTTGATGTACTTGGATATCTCGATGAGATACCTGTGTGCGTTGGATACGACATAGACGGTAAGGTGACTACAGATTTCCCTGTAACAAGACTCTTAAAGGATGCAAAGCCTGTATACAAGACACTTCCCGGATGGAAGGAAGATATCACAGGTATCAGAGAGTATGACAAGCTTCCCGAGAACTGCAGAAAGTATATTGAGTTTATCGAGAATGAGATTGGATATCCCATCACGATGGTAAGTAACGGACCTTCAAGAGAAGATATCATCTACAGAAAAAGCGCATTAAAAAATAATTAATTACACATAAATTAAAGGAGGAATTTTTAAAATGGGAATTATTGCAAGATTTAAGGACATCATGTCATCAAACATCAACGCTCTTCTCGACAAGTGGGAGGACCCCGAGAAGATGATTGATCAGTATCTTCGTAACCTTCAGAATGATCTCCAGACAATCAAGTCTGAGACAGCATCAGTAATGGCTGAGGAGAAGGCTTCAAAGAGAAAGCTTGATGAGTGTGATGCAGAGATAGCTAAGATGCAGGAATATGCTGTAAAGGCTGTTTCAGGTGGAGATGATGCTGCAGCAAAGCAGTTCCTCTCTAAGAAGGCAGACCTCGAAGCACAGCGTGAGATTCTCAATCAGCAGTATACACTTGCATGTGAGAACTCAATGAAGATGCGTGAGATGCATGACAAGGTTGAGCAGGATATCTCTACACTTAAGTCTAAGAGAGAAATGCTCAAGGCTAAGGTTAAGGTTGCCGAGACTCAGAAGAAACTTAATGATATGACAAGTGCCACAAGTGCACTCAGCAATATGAACAAGTTCGATGAGATGGAGGAGAAAATCAACAGAAAGCTTGATGAGGCTGATGCAATGGCACAGCTTAACTCTAAGCGTGATACTTCAACAATCGATGCCCTCACAGCCAAGTATGATGACGGCGCAAAGGCAGCTGCAGTAGATGCAGAGCTTGCTGCATTAAAGGCTTCAATGGGACTTGCAGCTCCTGCTACAGAGGATAGCGCAAACTAATAAAGATATTAAAAGATTATCCGGAATGCCGGCCTTTATTATGGCCGGCATTTTCAGTCTGCTTTGATTTTTCGAAAAGGATATTAAAAGATGTTGGATTTAAGCAAGATGAACGATCAGCAGTATGAGGCGACAGTATATACCGAAGGTCCACTCCTTGTAATTGCGGGAGCAGGCTCAGGCAAGACAAGAGTACTGACCCATCGTATCGCATATCTGATAGAAGAGGAAGGCGTCAATCCCTACAATATCATGGCCATAACCTTCACAAACAAGGCGGCCAAGGAGATGAGGGAGCGTGTGGACCGTATAGTGGGATACGGAGCTGAGAGCGTATGGGTTATGACGTTCCATTCCACATGTGTCCGGATACTTCGCAGATATATTGACCGGGTTGGTTATGACAACAATTTCACAATATATGATACAGATGACTCCAAGAGTACGATGAAGGCTGTATTTAAAAAGCTTCAGATTGACAATAAGCAGCTTAAGGAAGCAACGGTCCTGCGTGAGATATCGAGGGCCAAGGATGAGCTCATGTCTCCTGATGATTATGAGTCTGCAAATGCAGCTGATTTTTCAAAGAGAAGGATTGCCACATGCTACCGTGAATATCAGGATATGCTGAGAAAAAACAATGCCCTTGATTTTGACGATATCATCAGACTGACTGTGTATCTGTTCAAGGCATGTCCCGAGGTCCTTGAGTCATATCAGGACAGATTCAAATATATCATGGTTGACGAGTATCAGGATACTAATACAGCTCAGTTCACAATGGTAAAGCTTCTGGCAGACAAGTATAAAAATATATGCGTAGTCGGTGATGACGATCAGTCAATTTATAAATTCCGTGGCGCCAACATTATGAATATCCTTAACTTTGAGAATGTATATTCCGGGGCAAAGGTTATAAAGCTTGAGCAGAATTACAGAAGTACCCAGAACATACTTGATGCTGCCAATGCAGTAATCTCAAATAATAAAGGCCGTAAAAATAAAGCACTCTGGACGGCCCGAAAGGATGAAGAGAGAGTACATTTCCGCTCGTTTGATTCCGGAAAGGAAGAGGCGGAGGCCATATGTGATGAGATAGCGAGAATGAACAGAAAGGGGGAATACGGGTATAAAGATGTTGCTATTCTTTACCGTACAAATGCCCAGTCCCGTGAGTTTGAAGAGCGTTTTGTCCATGACAATGTGCCGTACAAGCTCGTAGGTGGCGTAAACTTCTACTCTCGTAAGGAAATCAAGGATATCCTCGCATATTTAAAGACTCTCGATAACGGTGTGGATGACCTCCAGGTAAAGAGAATCATAAATGTACCCAAGCGTGGAATCGGTGATACTACAATAAATAAGATTCAGGTATATGCAGATGAGAAAGACATGAGCTTTTATAATGCATGTCTGGCTGCAGAGGAAGTGCCCGGGCTTGCCAGGGCTGCCTCTAAAGTGAAGAACTTCACCGACATGATTGAGACATACAAAGCGAGACTGGCAGAACACACCATATATGATGTGACAAAACAGATTATCGAAGATACCGGATATATCGAGGAGATAAGAGGAGAGGACGATGAGATTAAGGCTGAGGAAAGAGTCGAAAACATCGATGAACTCTTATCAAAAATAAAGGATTATGAGGAAGAGAATCCCGAGAGTACTCTTGCAGGATTTCTTGAAGAAGTAGCTCTTGTATCTGATATAGATTCTGTATCCGATGATGAATCAAGAGTACTCATGATGACCATCCATAGTGCCAAGGGACTTGAATTCCCTGTCGTGTATATCAGCGGCATGGAGGACGGAGTATTCCCCGGATACCTGACAATCAATACCGGAAGCGATGAGGATATGGAGGAGGAGAGACGTCTTGCGTACGTGGCAATCACGAGAGCCAAGGACCGTCTCACATTGTCATATGCCAAGAGCAGAATGGTCAGAGGCGAGACTCAGTACAATCCTGTCAGCCGTTTTGTAAAGGAAATCCCTGATGAGCTCCTTGACGGTGAGCTTCCTAAAGTCAGAAACTTTTTTGACGATTATGATGAAGATTCGTCACCTTCAAGATTTATGAAGGAGAAGCCCTTCGGCAACTCATTTGATGACGGATTCATACCGAGAAAAGTATCTTTTGGCAGCAAGCCAAAGACGACAAAATCTGTGATGACTCAGCAGGAGGCGCTGAGCAAATTAAATGCCATGCCAAAGGGAATGCCGTCAGGAGGAACTAAACCTGACTACGAGGTCGGAGACAGAGTTCGCCATCATAAATTCGGAGAGGGAGTGGTAAAAGATATCACTCCGGGCTCAAAAGATTACCAGGTAACGGTTGATTTTGACGAATTCGGACAGAAGATAATGTATGCCGCTTTTGCCAAACTTCAGAAAGTATAATATTTGAATTATTGTTAAATCTGTGATAATATTTTACTAAATGAATTTTGATTATTAATCGGAAAGGTGGATTATTAATATGAACAGAATAGAAGATTTACTTGATGCAGTTAAGATAACAGACCTCTTAAACAAGAAGAAGGAAGAGGAGAAGAAGAGCAACTGCCTTAAGACTGTATGCATCGTTGCAGCTGTTGTAGTATTTGCTGCTATTGTTGCTTTTGCAATCTATAAGTTTGTGACACCTGATTACCTTGATGACTTTGATGATGATTTTAGTGATGATTTCGACGATGATTTCTTTGATGATGAAGATATCGACGACGATGATGATGACGACAAATTTGAGGACGAGTCTGAGAAGTAATAATTATTTTCAATATAAATATTAATGATTCTGATGAGGGATGGATTTATTTTCATCCCTTTTTTCAATGTTTGGAGAGGTTTATATAATGAAAAAGGGCAGTATATGTAAAGGTACAGTGGAATATGTGGAATTCCCCGGAAAGGGCATGGTAAAGCTTGATGAGGAATACGGTACCGATATACCTGCAGTAGTAAAGGATGTACTGCCGGGGCAGAGAGTGACGCTTCGCATTAAGAAAAAGAAACATGACATATATGAGGCGGTGCTGATATCAATTGATGAAAAAGCACCTAATGAAATCACTCCTTTATGCCCTCATTTTGGAATATGTGGAGGCTGTACATATCAGAATCTGTCATATGCTGATCAGATAGCATTGAAAGACAGTCAGATGCGTAAAATTTTTAAGGATTACCTATACTGTTATGAAGGTACATACGAGAGCCCTGTTAATGAAGCATACAGAAACAAGATGGAATTCTCGTTTGGTGACGGATGCAAGGGAGGAGAACTTGAACTCGGACTCCATAAGAAAGGCAGCTTTTACGATATAGTATCGGTAAGGGAATGCAGGATTGTTGATGAGGATTACAGAAAGATTCTCGCAGAGACGCTGGCATATTTTAAAGGCAAGGAATGTACATATTTTCATAAGATTACCCATGAAGGATTTTTAAGACACCTGCTTGTGAGAAAAGCTGTGAGAACAGGAGAGATACTGATATGTCTCGTGACATCTTCTGATATACCTGCAGATACACCTTGTACGGAGGTGAGCATAATAGATGACTGGAAAGAGGCTATGCTTGCTCTTAATTTAAAGGGAAAGATTGCCGGTGTGCTCCATATAATTAACGACTCATTGTCTGATGTGGTGCAAAGCGATGAGACAAGAGTATTGTACGGCCAGGATTATTTCTATGAAGAAATAATGGGACTTAAGTTTAAGATATCTCCGTTTTCATTCTTTCAGACTAATTCGCTCAGTGCCGAAATTATTTATGGCACAGTAAGGGAATATATAGGTGATAATCTGGGAGATAAAGCAGACAAGACAGTATTTGATTTATACAGTGGTACGGGTACGATAGCCCAGATGATAGCGCCTGTTGCAGGCAAGGTAATTGGTATCGAGATAGTTGAGGAAGCGGTAGAGGCCGCAAAAGAGAATGCAAAACTAAATGGACTTGATAACTGCGAATTTATAGCAGGAGATGTACTTAAAAAGCTTGATGAGATTACAGACAAGCCAGATTACATAATACTCGATCCACCAAGGGACGGCGTTAATCCCAAAGCACTTCGAAAGATAATCGACTATGGTGTGGAAAATATTATTTACATAGCATGTAAGCCTACAAGTCTTGCAAGAGACCTTGAGACACTGACTGCATATGGTTACAAACCCGTCAGAATGCGGGCCGTAGACCAGTTCCCCGGAACCGTTCATTGTGAGACGGTGTGTTTGCTAAAAAGAGTATGAATTGTGATTAATAACAAGTGGTGGAAGTATATGTTAATTCGTTCATTTGAAATCGACAGAGATTTTGAATATATCAGCAGTTGGATATCTGATGAAAGAACTCACGCGATGTGGTGCGCTAATCTGATTCATTATCCCCTTGAAAAAGAAAACTTTAGAAGTTTTTTGTCAGAAATATCAGGAAAATTTGGAGATACTCCTTTTGTTGCAACGGATGATGAAGGGAGTATTGTTGGATTTTATTGCTACTCACTGAATCATGAGACTTATGAAGGAATGTTGAAATTTGTCATGGTGGATGCATCTGTCCGTGGTAGAGGAATCGGAAAAGAAATGATCAGGCTTGCTGTTCGTAATGTCTTTAATGATTCTGAGGCTCAGGCTGTACAACTTAATGTATTTCCTGAGAATGAAAGAGCCAAAAGATGTTATGAAAAATCAGGCTTTACAGAAAGAAAGACCACTCCTGACGCATTCAAGTTTAAAGATGAATCTTGGGGCAGATGCAACATGATCATTGATAGAAGTTCGGTAAGTGAACCATCAGGACGATGCAATGAAAACAAGATAAGAGAGATAGCTAATATGGAACGCCCGGAGTTTAGCAAAATAAAAGACTATGACGAGTTTTGCAAATATTATTGGTATCGTGAAGAATTGATTCAAATATGTAAAAATCTCGGACTTAAGGCCGGTGGAAGCAAAATAGAGTTGAATGATGTCATCAGAGCATATTTCTCCGGTAATGTGATTCTTCCGGAAAAGAGAAGAGTAAAAAGTCCTAAGTCTACGGTAAAGGAACTGACTTTGGATACAGGACTTATAGAGTGTGGATTCACATTTGGTAACAGATTCCGGGAATTCTTTGCGGAGCAAACGGGGGTAAGACCCTTCAAGTTTAATGTTGACATGGTCGCATCTGCTAAGGCTGTAAAAGAAACCGGTGATGAATCCTTCACATTGGGGGATCTCCTGGATATCTACTATGGAAAAAGAACATATGTCAAATATGATAAATCAGCTCTTCAATGGAATAAGTTTGTAAAAGACTTTTGTGCAGACGATGCAACAAAGATATATGATGAAAGGCTGAAAGCAGCTGCTTCGCTTTGGAAGATTGTAAGAGACTCGGATATGAAGAAGGAATATTCACACGAGTTGTTTGAAAAATATAGAGATAGTATCACGGTTTAATTGCAGTATATGGATATTTAATGGCCTGATTTAAAGGAGACCCGATATGGTACGGGAAGCAAGAAAAGAAGATTTGGATGCATTACTTAAACTTTATCTGTTTTTGCATGAAGACAGTATACCGGAGTTAAATGTGCATCT
>JAEEGL010651717.1_pt1 | contig 21512 bp, 6 predicted proteins | sample 9134231 | NCBI WGS metagenome assembly JAEEGL01 (sample SAMN16246548, study PRJNA631951) | gut metagenome | biome: gut microbiome; feature: rumen; material: fiber-attached | host: Bos | place: Iran: Karaj | collected 2018-10
AACTGAGTTTCAGTGATTTCGGGATAAACAATACCCAGACGAACACCACGGAGACCCATCATCGGGTTCACTTCGTGCAATGCCTCGATACGTTTTACCAATTCTTCTTCGCTCATGCCACGTTCCTTAGCCAATGCTTCGATTTTTGCTTTCTCGTTGGTTTTGGGAACGAATTCATGCAATGGAGGATCCATCAAACGGAAAGTCAGCGGTTTGCCATCCAAAACTTTCAAAGTACCTTTTGCAGACTCGCGGATATAGGGTTCCAGTTCCTTCAGAGCGGCGATACGGTCTTCAGTAGTATTGGTCAGAATCATATTACGCAGCTTAGCCAACGGTTTCTCGCTGTTCTTGCCATAGAACATGTGCTCGATACGGAACAGACCGATACCTTCAGCACCGAAGTTCACGGCGTTCTGAGCGTCATCGGGGTTGTCGGCATTGGTGCGGACACCCATGGTGCGGTATTTGTCCACCAGCTTCATAAATTCCTGGAACAACGGATTCTCGGTAGCGTCAATCATCTTCACTTCCTCAGCGTAAACCCAGCCTTTGGAGCCGTTCAAGCTCAGCAGGTCACCTTCTTTGAAGGTCTTGCCAGCGATATTCACAGTGCGGGCGTTCATGTCGATATGAACGGCGTCGCAACCCACGATACAGCATTTACCCCAGCCACGAGCCACAAGAGCGGCGTGAGAGGTCATACCACCACGAGCGGTCAGAATACCGGTAGCGGCACGCATACCTTCCACATCTTCGGGGTTGGTTTCCTCACGAACGAGGATGTTTTTCACCTTCTTAGCGGCATATTCTTTAGCTTTTTCACTGTCGAGGGCGATGATACCCACGGCACCACCAGGACCTGCGGGCAGACCCTTGGCGATCACTTCGTGTTTCTTCTCGTCAGCGGCATCCAAAATCGGGTGCAGCAGTTCGTCCAACTGAGCGGGAGAGAGGCGCATCACCACTTCCTTCTCGTCAATCAGACCTTCATGCAACATATCGAGAGCCATAGTCAGAGCGGCCACACCGGTACGTTTACCCACGCGGCACTGTAACATATACAGCTTACCATCCTGGATGGTGAACTCGATATCAAGCATGTCATGATAGTTTTTCTCCAAGATTTCACGGATCTCGCAGAGTTCCTTATAAGTTTCGGGCATCAGCTCCTGCATAGAATGCATGTGCTTGTTCTGCTCGTTCTTTGTGTCATCGTTCAAGGGGTTGGGGGTACGGATACCAGCCACAACGTCCTCACCCTGAGCGTTGATCAGCCATTCGCCATAGAATTGGTTGTCGCCAGTAGCAGGATTACGGGTGAAAGCCACACCTGTAGCGGAGGTTTCGCCCATGTTACCGAACACCATAGTCTGCACGTTCACAGCGGTGCCCCAGTCATCGGGAATACCTTCGATACGACGATAAGAGATGGCCTTTTTACCGTTCCAGCTCTTGAACACAGCCTTGATACCGCCTTCCAGCTGAGCCTTGGCATCATCCGGGAATTCAGTGCCGAGCACTTCTTTGATTTTTGCTTTGAAAGCGTTGGCCAATTGCAGCAATTCGTCAGCGGTGATTTCAGTATCGCTCTTGTAACCTTTACTTTCTTTGAATTCATCCAGCATATCATCCAGCTGTTTACGGATGCCTTTGCCGTCAGCGGGTTCGATACCTTCAGCTTTTTCCATAACCACATCGGCGTACATCATAATCAGACGACGATAGGAGTCATATACGAAGCGGGGATTATTGGTTTTCTTGATCAGGCCGGGGAGCGTTTTGGAGCTCAGACCGATATTCAGTACGGTATCCATCATGCCGGGCATAGAGCTACGGGCACCTGAACGGCAGGAAACCAAGAGAGGATTTTCGGGATCATCATATTTCATACCCATAATGCTTTCCATCTTGCTCATGCCTGCCCAGACTTCGTCCATCAGACCTTCAGGAAGCTGGCAGTTGTTGCCATAATAGGCGGTGCAGCATTCGGTAGTGATGGTCAGACCAGCGGGAACAGGCAATCCCAATAAACACATCTCGGCGAGGTTAGCGCCCTTGCCACCCAACAAATTTTTCATGTCGGCTTTGCCTTCAGCGGTCTTTCCGCCAAAGGTGTAAACGTACTTTACTTTACTCATTTTCAATTACTTTACTGTTAGTATAAAAATATTTATCGTCAATTTTTAAGAGGTGCAAAAATACGAAAAATTTCAATTAGTTAATTTAGCAAAAAGAAGAAACAAGTATTCACCCAAATACATAGAAAAGAGGGCATTCTAACGAATACCCTCTGTAATTATCAAGAAACAAATTTACATTACTTTAATCGCGAAGGCATCGAACAGAGCATCCATAGTCATATGAAAGATTAGACCTAGTTACTTCACTTCCACTATAACAATAGCCAAATTCATATGCTTTTTCTCCTTCATACCCCTCAGCATCGGTAGACGTCCATAAATATGTACACATTCCGAAACGAGAGTAATATGTCCCTCCACTGCTATAATAACCAGCAGGGACCAATGAGAAACCCGTAGCATTGTTATTTGCACTTTGATATCCAGGAGTACATTCATTAGTGGAAGATGGCCAACCTTCTGTGGAAGACAAAGCCATATCAAGAGCAGAGTGATGATTACATCTATACTCTGCCTGATCCCGCACATATGAAAACAATTGCGAATATTCATCAAGACTAGGCACATGCCAACCATCGGGACATATTCCCTGCACATTGCCTGGATTATTATTGCTGGAAGAAGCCCCATGCATCACAGCGAGCCAATTATATAAATAGCCGTATGTTTCCACATTGCTTCCATTTCCAACAGGTGCATAGCGATACGGAGTTGTAGTACTAATTGTATTTCCAACCATAACAGCGGTTCCATCTGCATATCTCGTAGTTCTTAAGTTTTCTCTCATCCAGCACTGGTTACCAATAAGAACAGTATTATATGTGTTATTATCAATATCAGCAATCGTACTATCACCACATATAAAAGAAGAAGTTTCTGTTACTACAAACATTTTCACATCTCCATAAGCAGTACCTGTGCCGTTTGTCGCATATGCACGCACAAAGTACGGAATTCCCTCTATCAAACCCGTAATGCTGCTGGTAAATTCTCCTGTTCCATTACCATCAATGGTATGACTATCATAAATTGTTGGATTGCCTGTGGTATTCCAGCACACACCATATGCTGTAACATCTGCACTACCATCGTCAGTCACACTACCCCCACAAATGGCAGTATTTTCTGCAATATTAGAGACAGATGATGTAGTAACGGAGGGTATCGTAGATTCATGACGAATACAACGAACAGAGTATGAACTATATATACTTTCAGTGCTTATAGAACAAGCAGCAATACCACTCGAAATTCTAATATAATATGCCGTACTACCATACTGATTAGAGCTTCCTGAAGAAGACCAAAGACAAGCAAGAAAACCAAATCCATAATAAGTTTGGGAGGCTTGATAACCCGCAGGGAGAGCTGAGAAACCAGAAGCATTAATTGTATTTGAGTTCTGATTTCCCGGGCAACAATCTCCAGAATCATAAACCCAATCAGCAGAACTTAGAGAACTTCCTATATTTGTATATTCTCCATTGCAATGGTACTCACCATAACTCTGCAAATAATTAACAAGTTGATCCATTTCGGCCCTACTTGGAATATGCCAACCATCTGGACAAATTCCTTGGACATTACTAGGATTCGTTTCGCTAGAATGATTACCATCCATTATAACACTCCAAGTATAGAGCAAGCCGTATTGTCCTACATTATTTTCGTTATTATCAGGATATTTATATGTTGTGGATACTCCATCTGGATATTTCGTAGTTCTTAAATTCTCTTTCATCCAGCACTGTTCACCTATAACAACCGTATTGTATGTATTTCCATCAATGTCAGTAACCGTTCCGCACGACTGGATTATATTTTCCTCTGTAGTAAATGTAATTATTTCACCATAGCCGGTACCTTTGCTATTAACAGCATATGCACGGATATAATATGTAGTACCAGCGGTCAAAAAATCAAGACTGCTAGTAAAGCTGTTCATACCAGTACCATCAGTAGTATGGCTATTAAATCTCGTAGGATTACCGGTTGTATTCCAACACACACCATAAGCCGTAACATCCAGACGACCATTGTCAGTCACTTCTCCTCCACAAATAGCCGTATGGTTAGTAATGTCAGAAACCGCCGAAGTTGTTACAGTAGGCACATTTTCTTCCAAAGTGTTGAAACTCACGACCTGACCATATATAGTATTCCCATTAGACAAAGTAATGAATGCACGGACATAGTGGGTATAGCCAGCCTCAAGAGAACTCATCAACCATGTTGAGTCAAGCAGGTCCTCTGAATAATCGTGAGATAATGTATATGTATACGAAGAATTAATTACAGGAGAAGAGTTCCATCGACTCCAGCACACTCCAATAGTGATAATATTATATTCTTCGGAGTTGAAATCTGACAATGTTAAAGTCACATTAGCGCTTCTAGTAGAAATATCAGTTACTGGTCCAGTAGTTACCGTAGGCGGATTTGACAGAGTAGTAAACGTTACCGACTCTCCATACACCGTTCCCAAAGCGTTAGTAGCATATGCACGCACATAATATGTAGTCCATGGCGTCAAATTAGTAAGAGTACCAGTAATGTCAGACCCGATAAGTGACATTGTAGTATAATTGTCATCTATTGTAGGATTACCCGTTGTGTTCCAACACACACCGCGACTGATAATTGCCAAGCCCCCATCATCAGTCACTTCTCCACCACAAGTGGCAGAAGTTTTAGTGATATCAGAAACAGCCGAAGTAATTACTGTAGGTATAGTTTGTATTCTCATAGTCGTAAACGTTACCGTCTCACCATATGCCGTTCCCTCGCTGTTGGTAGCATATACGCGCACATAATAGGTTGTGCTTGGGACTAGTCCAGTAATGTGGCTGTCGAAATTTTCCGTCTCGTTGCCGTCTGTAGTATGGTCATCCTCAATTGTAGGATTACCCGTAGTGTTCCAACATACGCCACATGCCGTAATCTGTGCATTACCACTATTAGTCACTCTCCCAACACAAATAGCAGAAGTTTGAGTAACATCATATACATAATTTGTTGTCACTGTTGGTATAGTTAATGTTAAAGTAGTAAACGTCACCGTCATACCATACGCTGTACCCACACTGTTAGTAGCGTATGCACGCACATAGTATGTGGTGCTCGGATCCAACCCAGTAATATTGCTATTAAAACTTCCTATTCCACTACCGTCAGTGGTGTGATTATCATCAATTGTCGGATTTTGTAAAGTACTCCAGCATACACCACGGGCGGTTACCGCAGCTCCTCCGTCAAAGTTAATGTTTCCCCCACTTGTAGCAGTACTACCACTAACGTTCGTCACATTGTATGTAGAAGTAATTGTCGGAAGTATCAAATTTACGTTAATAGTAACGCTCGCAGTACCAGTACAGCCATAGCTATCTGTCCCTGTTACCGTATATGTGCTGGTAGCTAATGGACTAACAATGATATCACCTGTGTTTGTATTACCAACAACATTCCAAACATAACTTTGCGCACCAGAAGCAATCAATGTAGTACTCTGTCCATAGTTTATGTCAGTATTACCAGAAATGGTAACATTCACCGTGCCACAAAAAGTTGTGAACATTCTCTGATCGCCATATGCCACACCTAAATTATTAATAGCATATGCACGCACATAATAGGTTGTGTTCGGATCCAGTCCAGTGACATTGCTGGTAAAAGTGGGTGAAGATGAAGTTATAGTAGTATGACTATCCTCAATTGTAGGATTACCCGTAGTGTTCCAACACACACCGCATGCTGCGACTGATGCACCACCATTATCAGTCACTTCTCCGCCACAAACAGCAGAATTTTGAGTAATATTATTAACTAATGATGTAGTCACAGTTGGTACCCTTTGATTTCCTTGACTCAAGGAATCCAACTTTTTCTGCATGTTTTGAATTTGTCTCTGTAAATTGTTTACCAAATTCACCAATTGGCAAAAAGTAACATCATTACAATCTGTGTTATCAACATAATTTGCATCATTGGTAAAGTCTGACACATTGGTGGGCACCGTAGGTATTGTAGGCTTGTTCAAAATCTGTGCGGCTCCACTGGTGGCTTCCCAGTCGGCATTCACCTGGGCAGGAACTTCCGAACTGGTGATATAACCCGCATCATTGGTAAAGTCTGACACATTGGTGGGCACCGTAGGTATTGTAGGCTTGTTCAAAATCTGCGCGGCTCCACTGGTGGCTTCCCAGTCGGCATTCACCTGGGCAGCTGACACTGGAATTGTAATTTCGCTATTTCCTGCTTGGTTAGCCGTAAAAACAACCGATGTTCCTGTACCATACGTGATTGTAAGAGTACCATCGTTCACTGTAGGCATAGCAGCTCTAAGGGCTTCTGCACTGTCAATCAAAGCACTATGCAACAATATACTATCAGCTCGTAATCTGTCACTCAAGTCATTAATGCCATTTGCCATTGCCATACTATCAGCCTGCAACTTATTGTAGATTGCCAATACTGTAGAGGCTGTAGGACTAACATTGGAAGAATATTGAGCATACAGCGCATAGGGGGTTGCTGTTACCGGAACCGTGTTTGTCACGGACTCACTACCAATATGAATAGTGCTAGTAATAGTGGCATTGCTCCAGTCTATGTCATTGAAGCCTATTGCTCCCCCAAACTGTAGAGAAAGCAAACCATTGGCATTGGTAGTCGCTGAGATTCCCGTTTCACTGTACGTGTTAGAGCCATACGTTACAACAATATCCACAATTACCGTAGTACTTGTAACCAGACGGTTATTAGCATCACGCACCACTGCTTGGTAACTGATTTTAGGGGTCTGGGCTATGACTGTCATAGCCAAAAACAACATCAAAAGAAATGGTATAAGTTTCTTCATATTATTTTATTAATTAGTCATTTAATTCATTCCCATTATTATCGAACACTTGGTTCTTTACACACCGTACACTGGCACCACTCAAGACGGACATATCATTGAATATAACTTTGTTACAGCCAGACAACAGAGAACATACCATACATTCACTGTGACTTTGCCGAGCAATACTCCAGAAAGAGGTCAAACCCAGCATCTCTTCAAATCGCGCTGATTCATAATTATAAATTCCGGCAGGCAAAGCATAAAAACCCGCACCAGTATCATAACCTGGCTTCAACCAAAGAATATCAGACATAAGTTCTAAGGCATCAAGTTCGCTTAAACTAAGAATATTAGCCGAATCAGGCACATGCCACCCTATAGGACAAATACCTGTCACGAACCCACCATTATTGGTTTTTGTGGGTTCATCGTTACTACCCTCGTTTAATCCAACAGCAGCATACCATGTGTATAAACGTCCAAAGGTATTCAGATTAGCACCCATGTCTGGCCGTGTATCACTATAGTAAATCATATTTTCCACTGGGTCACCTGCAGCAAAGTCCGTAGTAGATTTTGCATATTTTGTAGTGGTCATATTAGGTTTGGTCCAACAATAGCGTTGGGGAGCATCACCAATGAACAAAGAGGTATACTCATTACCATCAGCATCCCTCACAATACCACCACAAAGGAATACATAAAAGTGAAGCAAACTGTCTCCAAAATGTTCTGTAACCATATCATATCTATTGGGACCGCCATGCAAAGCCGGTTCCGTATTCGGCAACATAAGTATATTGTATGCATAATCAGCTAATTCCGCAGAATCTATATACAAAGTGTCAAACATCTCGTAAACAGGATAAACATCCATCACCAGAGTGGTCAAACTATCATAATTGTACTTATTTCTGTTGTAATGAGCAACATCAATTGCTGTTGAATCGTAGTGTCCCGCAGGAAACACATATATAGTAGTACCATCAAACACAAGTTCCTCACCTTGATAGCCCCCAAAAAAGCCTGTAGTGTCTTTTATATGTACAGGGCTCATTTTCGGATCATTTTGTAGACCCGCTAATGCCATTTCTAAACGTATTTGATGTGCTTGCATAACTCCTTCTGAAAACGAGTAAGATGAGTTTTCAAACTGACTATAGAAAGGAAGGCCTATCACGAAACTTGTATTTTCCGCCTCTCCACTACCTACACCAAAGCCATATACAAAGTCGCCATAATTATATGTTTGTGAATGACTCACCCCCGCCGCCAATAGTGCAATCAATAACAATAATGTCTTTTTCATTTAATTGGGTTTGTGAAATATTCAATAAAATAATTCGTTTGGTTTTTATTTCTTGAAATCATTCTTCTTATTTCCAGATGGAATAACCTTTTTCTTCTCAAATTTCATTCCACCTTTTTTGCATGATAGTTTCTCTATAATAATATATTATGTTATAAAATGAAAATGCAAAAATAATCATTTTTTTTTTAAACCACATTTTTTTCTACAAAAATTTGTCATCTTATAAATTTGGAGCATTAAAATAATTTTAAAAATTTATTGTACCTTTGCACCCATTAAATCTTTGTATTATGAAAAAAAGAATCATTGTAGTTGTTTTGTTTTTAGTTACGACCGTAATGTCTAGCAGCATCTTCGCCCAGAAAGTCTATTCCTGCCAATACAAATCGGACGCTGATGTAAAAGTATATGTTTCACAGTACAAGTCTGATGCAGACCTTGTAGTTTATGAGACAAAATACAAATCGGACGCAAGAGACAATTCGGGAATCTGGTACTTTTGCGAGTACAAATCGGATGCGGACATAAAAATATATTTCTGTGAGTACAAGTCTGATGCCGATATTGTCATCTATTTTTCAAAGTACAAATCAGATGCCAGATGGCAGAAGAATGAAAAGAAACACTTGATGTACAAGAAAAACTAAGGGATTACAACATGTTATAATGTTGCAAGACTAAAATATTCTCTTGCTTTTCAAATATAATGAGATGACAACACATTTCGGAGGAAATTTTCCTAAAACGTTGCTTTTTATCGCCATTTTCCTAATTCTGGCGGGAGGACTTTGCACCTATTTCACTGCCAGAAGCGTACATGTGCACCTTCGAGAAGGAGAATGCAGCAATGTTACCAACACTTTCTTCAACGAAGACCTCAGTGACAGCAATTCCACCGCTGCCTCCACCCTGCCCTTCAGCATCCATTTGGAGCGTTTCGACATTGAATACCATGATGGCACCCGTGCCCCAAAAGACTACATCAGCTATATCACTCTGTTCGATAATGGTATGGTAATACCTGTCCGCATTTCCATGAACAAAATCGGGCGTTATCACGGCTACCGTATCTTTCAGGAAGACTACGACGAAGACCTGAAAGGCAGTGTTTTGCTCGTCCGATACGACCCCTGGGGAACGACACTGGTTTACATAGGTTTTGCCCTACTCTTGCTGTCGATGGTTTGGCTACTACTGAGACGCGACGGAGCTTTTCGCCGTTTGTTGCGTGCCCTCTCTCTCGTCAGCCTACTACAGCTCTCCTTACCCGCCTCTGCACAGTCTGATCAGGGGTCAGGGGTCAGGGGTCAGGTTTCAGGGGATAGGTTTCAGGGGACAGAAACAGAAATTCAGAATTCAGAATCCAGAATTCAAAATTCAGATTCCAACAACTTTCAGTTTTCAACTTTTAGTTTTCAACTTAATCAAGAAGAGGCGGAGGCCTTTGGCAGACTATCGATATATTACCGTGGACGTATTGCTCCTTTCGACAGCTATGCCCGTGATTATTGCAAAGCCGCATTTCCAAAAGAAAGTATGCCAGATGGTTATACTCCGGCGCAGCTTGTCACCGAGATTTACCTTTTCCCAAACAAATGGCCAGACCTACCCAAGCCTGCCATGAAACTCTTCCCGCAACAGAACCTCTGGCTGGCACCCGAGGATAGTTTAAGCGAAGCGGACCAAGGCGACACGCTTTTCATTGCCCATATCATGGACTGGCTCAAGCAATCCATCATAGAGGAAAATCATCAGCAGAATATGCAAATCATCAACTCCATAGCCACTTTTCAAGAGAAGCGTTGCACAGCCGGAAGTATTAACCGGCAAAAGGAAAAGATAGAGATTTTCTACAACCAAGTCAGGCCAGAGAAAAAAATCTTTCTTATAGAGATTCTTTTATCCCTGATACTTCTCATTTTCTTTATCACGGCCTTTGATTCGCCATGGGTAAAGCGTTGTTCTATGGCATTTCTACTTTTCAGTCTTGTGCTAATCACTGCTGACATCGGTTTGCGCTGTTATCTTTCCGGACATAATCCTTTCAGTGGACTTTTCGACACGCTAATGCTGGTCTCGGCAGGAATGCTAATCATCGGGGTGGTTGTCAGTTCAAAGAACAAATTCTTCGCCCTACCCTCACTTATCGCATCTGCCTTTATAACCATGGCAGCCACCATGATGGGCGGAAGCAGTTTTTCTCCGCTCATGCCCGTGCTTATATCTCCATGGCTAATATTGCATGTAGCCATTATCATGAGTTCTTATTGCTTTTTGGTCTTTACTTTTGTATTGGCCCTTATCAGCATCTTTTTAATGATTTTCCAGAAAGAAAAATACAAAAAACTAAAAATCAGATATTTAAGTCAAATATTTTGTATTTTGGGCGTAGTGTTTCTGGCCATTGGCATTATGATTGGTGCCGCATGGGCCAATATCAGCTGGGGACAATATTGGAGCTGGGATCCCAAGGAAACCTGGGCATTAATCACTCTTCTGGGTTACAGCATAGCGTTGCCCGGCGTAATTCCAGCCACGGAAAAGCACGACTGGCTGTATCACCTCATCGTCATTGTTGCCTTCCTGCTGCTGCTCACCACCTATTTCGGGGTTAACTTCTGGATGGGAGGAATGCATGCTTACAATTAACAATTAACAATTAACAATTAACAATTAATAATTAATAGTTATTTAGTGTTAGAGACCTCATGATGATGATTACATGTTAATGATTATGCATATAATCATACCTACTGTCAACTATCAACTATCAACTGTCAACTATCAACTGTCAATTGTCAATTGTCAACTGTCAATTGTCAATTGTCAACTGTCAACTATTAACTATCAACTATTAACTATCAACTCCTGACCACTAACACCTAACCCCTGAAACCTGACCCCTAACTACTGTTTCACCACTTTAACAACGCTTTCCGTGGCGGTTTGGATGTTGCGCAGTTTCAGCAAATAGACACCAACAGCGTATGATGAGAGGTCAAGTTCCATATTTTCCCCGGACATTTCCCATCTATTCAACATCTTTCCATACATATCAAACAACTGCAACTCACCATTAAACAATTGTGCATTGTTCATTGTACATTGTACATTGATCATGCCATTAGTCGGATTCGGATACACCTGTACCACTGACATTTCGGCATCATTTATACCCATACCATACGAAATCTGGATAGAAACCGGTTGTGACTGTCCACATTCATTCAGAGCATACACCGACAAGGTGCCGGTGCCAGGGGTTAAAACAGACACCTGTGCCACAGTCTGGTTATAAGACACACTCCAGTTGGGGTTAGAAATAATCCATTCATACAAATTGGCATTTTCCACAGGGTCGATCATATAGACAAAATTACCCAAGGAAGTGACCTCGCTATTACCTATGATATTTCCAGTGATTACAGGTATAGGTTTCACTGTAAGATGAAGGGAACGAATACTATCACATCCGTATGCTGTCTGCAGATTATCTGTAAAAACGAATTCACCCGGCACATTTTGAACAGGAAGGTTAAATCCATAACCGGAATAAGGCTGTCCTTGGCAGATTTCCGCTGTAAAATCAGCCGAATAGCTTGGATGCACAGCCAAGGTATGACTTTCTTGAGCCACACAACCATCTGCGGAAACAGCTGTCACAGAATATGTTGTTGTCGAAGCCGGATTCACTTGGATGGTATTACTGCTTACACCTGTATTCCAGCTGAAGGATGCCGCATTAGCGCAAACAGCAGTCAATGAAACCGTTTCACCATCGCACACGTCATCAGGACCAGCTATCACAATAACCGGAGATGACAAAGTGGAGACGAAGTGGTTTGTTGAAGCGGAGCATCCGTTATGATCTGTCACTTGTACAGAATAATTGCCTGATGAGTTAATTGTAATCGAGGTGGTTGTGTCGCCGTTATTCCACAGCAGGGAGCCATTGCCCACGGCTGTCAGCACAGCCTCCGCATCCTGACAGATAGCGGAAGGACCAGATATTTGCACCTGTGGGTTAGGATATTGTATCAAATTATGGTTTGTCGTGTCTGAACAGCCATATTGATTAAAAGCGATCAACTGATAATTTCCGCTGGAATGTACTTCAATCATAGCGGAAGACTGTCCCGTGCTCCACAAATAGGCCATACCTCCCTGAGCCGTCAACAGAGCCACAGAGCCATCACAAATGCCATCAGGAGCAGAAATAACAGCTGTCGGTTTATCATTGACAATCACCTGACGAGACAATTCTGCCATACAGACACCATTGAAAGCTTGTACTGAGTAGCTTGTACTGTTTTCAGGGGCGACCACAATACTCGGGTTAGTTGAGCCATTACTCCACAGATAGTTGGTGGCACCTATCGCCAACAATTCTGTCTGCTCTCCCCGACACAACATCGTGTCACCCAAAATCATCAGATTTGGCAAATCATACACATGCACATAAATGGAAGCGCTATTGGTACAACCTGTAGAATTAGTCACCGTCACCGTATAAGTTCCTGTTGTCGAAACATTTATACTTCTGTTATTAGACCCCGTGGACCAATGGTAAGAGCTGGCATTAGAACTTGTAAGCACTGCCACCTCTCCTTGACACAAAGTGGTATCACCAGTGATGGAGACCATTGGGACGGGTACCACCGTCACATACAAAGAGGCACTCGCCGTACAGCCGAAATTATTAGAGCCCACCACCTGATAGGTAGTCGAGTAACGTGGAGTAACGGTAATGGAAGCCGTACTATCTCCCGTTGACCATGAGAAGTGGGTGGCGGAACCTGTAGCATTCAAGTTTGTTTCCACGCCGTTACAAACTGTTGACGGTCCATTGACGCTGACTGTTGGAACTGAATATACCATAAGCAATTTTGAGGCCGTATTGCTGCAACCATAGCCATTGGTTACGGTAACGCCATACACATTGGTAGAAGTCACACGAATAGAGCTTTCAGTAGCACCCGTTGTCCACTGATAAGTGACCGCCTCATTGGTTTGAGCCGACAGAATACCCGTGTCGCCCATACACAAATAATCCGCACCCACAAGCTGCAGTTCCGGAGCCTGATGTTTCTCCACATGGAAAGTTGAAGGCAAGAGGCAAGTGGAAGAATCCACCGCATGAACGGAATAATCACCAGTTTCATGCACATAGATGCTATCGCCATATTGGCCGTCAGACCATAAGAGTTCCTGATTGGTGTTAGCCATCAACAGTACAGAATCTCCATCACAGAAATCCGAGTTGCCCGTTATAACGATAGGAACATTGGCATGCACAACCACCTGGGCAGATGTATTGGCGGAACAGCCATTCTCGTCCATAATTACCAGACTATAGTTGGTAGTACTGGAAGGAGACACTGTGATAGACTGGCTCACAGCCCCATTTGACCAGAAGAAATAGACACCATTGGAGGCAGTAAGTGTGGTCGTATCGCCCATGCAAATGTTTGTTCTACCCAGAATCTCACAAGAAGGTGCAGGAGTTGCCTGGAAGGAGAAAGATGCGGAAGCCTTACATGCGTTAACATCCCTCACTTCCACAGAATACACGTCAGTCGCATTCACCTGAATCTGAGCAGCGGTACTACCCGTATTCCACAAATATGACACTGCTGTCGGGGCCTGGGCTGTCAACAAGTTCATGCTACCGGCACAGCCGACAGGATTACCCACAATTTGCACAGCAGGCAGAGGTCGTTCGCTAACTTCCATACTGTCACGGGCCGAGCAGCCATTAGCATCCCATCCCTCGACAGTATAGACTCCCGGTGCAGAAACTGTCAAGCTGGTATCCGACGACATGTCAGACCACAAATAAGTCAAAGCACCATGAACAGTAAGCACAACAGAATCTCCCACACACATCAGAGAATCACCACTGATATGGACAGCTGGCATAGCGTAATAATAAACACTCTTCTGAGTCGTTGCCGAGCAACCGGCGGAGGTAAACACTGTAACAGCATAATTCCCAGCAGCATTCACCAAACGCTCAGCATCAGTGCTACCGTCATCCCACAAATAGCTCATACCTCCAGAAGCCACCAAAGTCGCGGAGCCTCCCACACATATCGTATCCGGACCTGTAATGGATGGTGTCGGAAGGTCTTCGACACGTACAAGAACAGTGTCTTGGTTAACACATCCAAAAACATCTTCCACTGTCACCCAATAATTAGTATTTACCATTGGAAGCACGGAAATATTATTAACTGTGGAACCCGTGTTCCACAAGAAAGAGCTTGCATTGGGTGCTGTCGCATAGACTGTAGCCATATTACCCTTACAGATTGCCAGATCGCCAGAAAAGACAATATCCGGAAGCGGATGCATGGTTATCGTTGTGGAATCTATTGCTGTGCAACCGTTTGCTGATACTTGCAGAGAATATGTACCCGCCGAATTGATGACAATCTGACGTTCTGTAGAACCTGTACTCCATTGGTAACTATAGCCAGAGACCCAGCCTGCATTCAATGTAACCGGAGTACCTTCACATACTTCATTATCAGATGCGACAATCGTAACATTAGGCAGGTTTTTCTTAGTCACAATTAACTGTTGAGAAGCAGAGCAACCGTATGTGTCAGACACCACCACAGAATAAGCGCCTCCTTCACTCAGGGTCAGCGATGCCGTATTGGCTATCTGTGCACCGTATGCGTTACGCCATGAGTAATTTTGTCCTCCCATTGCTGTCAGCGTTGTACTTTGACCATCACAGAATGACAAATCACCGCTGACAGAGACCACAGGGACAGACTGCCGGGAGACCGTTACAGACGCTGTCGCAGTACAATTGGCAGGAGATGTTGCCAAAACCGTATATACGCCAGGAGTTGAAACCACGTATGACTGGCCCACAGCTGAATTATTCCACAGGTATGACAATACACCTGTTCCCACCGCGCTCAATGTGGTGCTGCCACCTTCACAGAAATAGTCTTGTCCCACAATACTCACAGTGGGAAGAACATTCACTTCCAAAGATTTGCTTGCCGTGGCAGTACAGCCATATTGGTTGCTTACCTCAACCGTGTATTGCTGGGCATTGGTCAGTTGCACGGATGCAGTGGTAGCTCCTGTTGACCATAGATAGCTGGTACCGTCAGCTGCTGTGAACACGGCCGTTTCTCCTTGACAGATAGCATCAGGGCCAGAGATGGAAGCTGTAGGAGTAGGATTCACGGTAAGAGAATGGCTTGCCGTAGCCGTACATCCACGGTCAGAGGTACCTGTCACAATATATGAGTTGGTTTGCAGAGGAGTAATTGTCAATAAAGGGCCGGTAACACCAGTATTCCAACTGTAGCTGTTGGCACCTGTTGCTGTCAACATCACCTCTGTTCCGCGACATACGCTGTTCACACCTGTGACAGCAACATCCGGAAGCGGCAAGTGGACCACCTCAACGGAATCGAAAGCCTGGCATCCATTGGCCGCGGTGACCGTCAAAACATACCAACCAGGAGTGCTGACTGTTATCGGAGAACGCGTATAACCCGTATTCCATCTGATTGTTCCATTCCCGTTGGCCGACAGCTGGGTAGTCTCTCCGGAACAGACTTCCGTATTACCACTGATTATGGCGTATGGATTCTCATTCACTGTCAACACAAAATGAATGGTGCTATCACAACCTTTCATGGTTGTCAAATGAAGCTCGTAGGTACCACTCTGATAATAGGATTGACCATTGTAGATGTAGGGCAATTCACTGCTACAACAGCTCACACGAATGGTGGTATCGTATGACGGATTAATCACGACTGTCGCTGATGCGACTGACGAGCATTCATATTCGTTGACAGCAGTAACCAGATATGTTTCAGTTGAAGAAGGATAAATGGTAATTGATGAACCCGAGGCACCCGTTGACCAATTATATTGGCTTGCGTTACCAATAGCGTTCAGGCTTACAGCAGTACCCGAACAAGCGGATGCTGGCGCATTGATGGTCACATTGGGCACCTCATGCACTGTCACCGTTTTGAAAGCCTGCGTACTACAGGCATGATTATTGGTAACAATGACACTGTATTCGCCTGTACTGTTCACACTGATATTATCAGTTGTTGCCCCTGTGTTCCATACGTATGTCACACTCTCATTGGCCAGTGCTGTCAAATTCGCGCTATTGCCCTGACAAATGGAAGACGGGCCTGAAATGGAAAGCGTTGGCAGAAGATATTGGTCCACATGTTGTGTAGCTGTACTGACACACACATCCGTATTTGAGACACTAACCGAATAATCCCCGCTTTCATACACCACCAATCTGTTTCCCGTCTGTCCCGTTGACCATACCAGCTGATTACTTCCCGAAGCGGTTAACACAACAGAATCACCGGCACAGAAATGGTCACTGCCACTGATATGCAGCTGCACATTCTCATGTACCACAACAGGCAAGCTGGCAGAAGCGCTGCAACTGTTTTGGTCTGTAATAGTTACAGAATAATTTGTGTTTTGTGAGGGGCTCACTGTTACAGACTGACTGGTGGCGCCCGTTGACCAGGTGAAAGAGACACCATTATTGGCAGTCAGAGTAGCAGTTTCACCTTTGCACAACTCATTGCTTGAAGCCACAATAGAGACTACCGGCAGGTTATTTTTCACCACATTCACCGGTTGCGTTGACGAACATGCGTATTCATCCGTAGCGATGACAGTATAAGAGCCACCTTCAGACAAAGTAACGGTACTCGTATTGGCGACCAAGGCGCCATAATTATTTCTCCACACGTATGATTGACCTCCGGAAGCAGTCAACTGCGCGCTTTCACCTTCACAGAATGCGGTGTTTCCACTCACAACGATAACAGGGTTCGGGTGTTGTGTCACGCTTACGCTTGCCGATGCGGAGCAGTTAGCCGAAGAGGTAGCCACCACCGTGTAGATACCGGGACGGTTCACTATATAGGATTGTCCAATGCTGATATTGTTCCACACGTATGAGACCGCGCCTATACCCGAAGCGTTAAGGATGGTAGAGCCTCCCTCGCAAAAATAATCCTGTCCCAAGATTGACACCGTTGGCACACTATTGATCGTCAGATATTTTGATGCGGTGGAGGTACAGCCGGCCTGATTGGTCACTTCCACTGTATATAGCTGTTCGCTTGTGAGTTGCACAGAAGCCGTTGTCGGGCCATGAGACCAAGCATACTGAGCACCGCCACTGGCCGTGAACACAGCGGTACCGCCCTGACAAATAGCATCGGGACCTGCGATATTTGCGACAGGGACAGCTTTTACAGTAACCGTATGGGTAGCGGTTGCGGTACAACCCCTGTCTGAGGTACCCGTTACCACATAAGATGTTGTTTGAGTAGGTGTAACACTCAACACCGGTCCCATCACACCTGTATTCCAATTATAACTATATGCCCCTGAAGCCATCAGCAGCAATTCCGAGCCACGGCACACACTATTACTGCCACTGATAGTCACATTCGGCAAAGGCAAATGGGCCACCTCCACGGAGTCGTATGCCTTACAGCCATTGGTAGCAGTCACCGTCAGCACATACCAACCTGGCGTATTGACCGTAATAGGCGAACGTGTCGCACCTGTACTCCATCTGAATGTACCGTTGCCGTTGGCCGACAACGAAGTACTTGAGCCCGGACAGATATCTGTGATACCGCTGATGATGGCATAAGGACTTTCCAATATGGTCAATGTCAAATGTACCACACTGTCGCAACCATGGACAGTGCTGAGATGCACCTCGTACGTTCCATTCTGGGTGAATGAATGCCCATGGTAAAGATAAGGCAAGTCATTGGTACAACATATAACACTGATACTGGTATCATATACCGGATAGACCGTTAAAGAAGCCGTTGCTGTCGCATAACAATCGTGGACATTGACAGCAGTGACCTGATAGGTGTCGCTTTCCGTGGCATATATCGGCAAGGTAGAATTCGAGCTGCCATCGGACCAATGGTAGCTATAACCTTCGGTTGCTGTTAAGACGACGTTATCGCCATAGCATGCTTCTGTCGGCCCTTCAATAGAAACAACTGGGACTTGCAGAGATCTCACTGTAATGCTGTCGGTAGTGGAGCAGCCATTGGCGGCAGTACCTTTCAGCCAATATGAGCGTCCCGGTTGCACCACAATACTCAGAGAGGTGGATTGTGTGCTCCAAACGTATGAATCCGCACCTGAAGCTGTAACCGCCGACAGCTGGTCGGCACAAAGACTGTCGGCACCAATAATATGCACTTCAGGATTCTCTTTTATCATCAAAGTCATCATAATCAAGCTGTCGCAACCCTGTTGTGACTGATAATGGACTGGATAAGTTCCCTCTTCAACATATAATGAATCCAATCGCTGATAGGGAAGATCGTTTCGACAGACAATCACTGTATCAACACCTTGATATTTCGGATAAACCTCGATGTAAACCTCAGTTTGTTTAACACATCCCAGGCTGGAATACGCACGCAATCTTATCGTATCGATATAACCATTCCCATCTTCAGCCACATACACCAAACTATCAGCATGTGAGATATTTACGCTATTTTTACTCCAATAATAGTGCATTGCACCTGTAACTCTTAAAACAGTAGTATCCTGATAACAGACAGACATATTTCCGCTTAATTCCACAACAGGCAGAGGCATAATCTCGAAATAGACAGTATCTGTTCCCTTGCAGCCATTCGCATCCGTCACCAATACCGAACAGGAAGAATCCGATGTCATTGTGTAATAATCCACATCTCCGGTGCTCCACTGGTATGAAGCATAACTATCATCAACATAAACAATTGATCTGCCATTGACACAATGGGACATATCGCCATCTATGACAACCACAGGATTTTCAAAGACAATCACATGGAGGCTCACGATGCTGTCGGTATCCATGGAAGAAGTTAAATTGATAAGATAATCGCCGGCATCATCAATTCGAACCGTATCGTACATCAACGGCAATTCACTGCGGCAAAGCGAAACCGTATCATACGAGTCTGGTGTCACATCGAATGTACGTGCAGCAAGTGCCGACGACAACAACATACAGCAAAGCCACAATCCCCATATTTTCCAAGTAGTAAATTTCTTCATATTTCGTATTATTATATACCTATTTTACAAAATTGCAAAAATACAAAATATTACGAAACGATATTAACACCGACTTGTTAATATGTGTTAAGCGCAAAAAATCCCGCCAAATAGAATTTAGCGGGAACTGTCATAAACACCGTCTATCGACTGTCGATGCAGTGTGACGGATATCGTAATCAAAGGCTCTGATCAGTCTTCGTTGTAATACTCTTTCAGATAATCAATCTGTCGGCGATCGCGTTTTGTAGGGCGTCCAGCGCCATGCTCTCTGAACTCGAATCGGGCATAGAGCTGTTTCACCCGGTCATATTCCTCCTGTGGAGTAAGGTCGGTATAATACTGAGGTACCAAAGCGGCCCCTACTCTGCTTTTAGGACTATCAAGGACTTGTACCACTTTCTCCAGTTGGTTAATACGCACATGGTAACATTCTTCACTTTTCACAATTTTGGAAGGTTTCACATTAACACCATTCATTTTCACCTTACCAGCATTGCATGCGTCAGTAGCCATAGAGCGCGTTTTGAACAAACGCACCATCCAGAGCCATTTATCGATTCGAACATCGAGGCTTTCCATACGTAAACAGTTGACAGTTAATAATTAACAATTAATAATTGATAGTTGTTAGTAGTTTTAGAAGTTTCAGAGGGATACCAAGTAAATAACAAGTGCGCCACAGAGTGACGCACCTGATTTTCAATTTTCAGTTTTCAACCTTCAGTTTTATTAAGCTTCTGGTTGAGCTTCTGTAGCAGTTTCCTCAGCTGGGGTATCTTCCTGCTTCGGAGCCTCTTCCTTCTTAGGAGCATTCATCATTTTGATTTTGTACTCCAGTTCTTTCACTTCCTTCTTGGCATTCTCTACCTTTTTGGTAAATTCCTGTTTCAGGAGATCGGCGTTTTTGGAATTGGCGAAGAAGCCTAAATTGTTCTCCCACAAATTGATATCATCCTTCAACTGCTGCAGCTTAGTGACCAGGAATTTCTTTTCCTTATCCAACAGACGGTCAGCATTAGGATTGCTCAGGATATTATCGATTCTGTTTCTGAAGGAATTTCTGCGTACGTCATCGGAATTCACTTTCAGTTCGGCGAAACGTTTGTCCAGAGCCTCTCTGTATGCGGTATAGATACGGTCTTTGTCTTTTTTCGGCACGAAACCGATTTCAGTCCACTGACGTTGGTAATCCTTGATAACATCCAGGTTAGCGGCTCTGTCGTCGCCAAACTCATGGTTAAGAATTTTCTCAATCAGCTCTTCTTTCTTCTTCAAATTATCGGCTTCAATTTCCTTGATATTGGAGAAATAATCAGCTTTTGCCGCGAAGAACTTATCGCAAGCGGCTCTGAAACGTTTCCAGATTTGTTCTGAGTATTTACGAGGAACTGTGCCGATAGATTTCCATTCTTGTTGCAGTTGCAGAATTTCTTCTGTAGCGTTTTTCCAGTCGGTACGCGAGGCGATTCCTTCTGCCTGGATAGCCAGGTTCACTTTCTGGTTATAGTTCTGCATCTGTTCGTCTTTCACCTGCTGGAAATACTCTTTCTTAGCGGTAAAGAACTTGTCCAGAGTGGATTTGAAGCGTTCCCAGACCTCATCATTCAATTTCACCGGAGCTGGTCCGATGGTCTTCCACATTTTCAGCAGTTCGGTCAGTTTGTCGGCGATTTCGTTGTTTTCCTTCACGCTTTCAGGATTCTTGCCAGCGGTCAGTTCTTCTGCCTGCTCGCACAGCACCACCTTGGCGTTGTAGTTATTCTGCTGTTCTTCGAACAACTTGTCATAATATTCTCTACGGGCCTGGTTAATCTGGTCTGAAGCGTTTTTGAATCTTTCCCAGATTTCATCTTTTTTGTCTTCCGGAACAGGACCGATTTCCTTCCATTCCTCGTGTAATTGTTGCAGAGCCTTGAACGACTGATTCACAGAATCTTGCAACAATAATGATTCAGCGGTTTCGCACAATTTGATTTTCTGTTCCAGATTCTTCTTCAGATCCAAAGAACGTAATTCTTTATTGATACGGCGGATATCGAAGAATTTTTCCACATAGAAATGATAGTTCTGCCACAGATTGTTGGATTCGCTCTGGGGA
>JAEEGL010786724.1_pt1 | contig 21512 bp, 13 predicted proteins | sample 9134231 | NCBI WGS metagenome assembly JAEEGL01 (sample SAMN16246548, study PRJNA631951) | gut metagenome | biome: gut microbiome; feature: rumen; material: fiber-attached | host: Bos | place: Iran: Karaj | collected 2018-10
CCGTCGATGGTGGTGTTGAAGGCAGCCGGATCCAACAGCGGAAGCGACTCTTTGGAAGTGCAGGCGGCCAGGGCCGCTACAACTGCCGACAGATAAAGGATTCTCTTCATTATTAGGTTGGTTTTATTCATTTTCAGGCGCACATTGTACAAATTTCACCCATATTTTCGAAAAATACAATAATTAGATGTATTTTTGCAGGATAAGTATGATGACAATGCAGACAATCAAAGATTCCGTATTCGGCGGTGAAAGACCTTTATATGCTGAAAAGCACCTGAGGCTGGAGCGGGTCGTGATAGAACCCGGTGAATCCTCCCTCAAGGAAACTGCCGACATACACGCCGTCAAATGCGAATTCAAGGGGAAATACCCTTTCTGGTGCACAGACGGCTTCACGGTCGAGGATTGCATTTTCCGCCCCGGAGCCAGAGCGGCACTCTGGTATTCGAAGGGCCTCGTGATGAAGGACACCCTCGTAGAAGCGCCCAAGATGTTCCGCGAGATGGACGGGGCTCTGCTCGAGAGGGTAAGGATAACCGATGCCAAGGAGACTTTCTGGATGTGCCGGGACTTCACCCTGAAGGACGTGGAGGTCGTAAACGGAGACTATCTCTTCATCAACAGCCGCCATATCAGGATCGACGGATACAAGCATCATGGCAATTATGCCTTCCAGTATACTTCCGACGTGGAAATAAGCAATGCGGACATCGACTCCAAGGATGCTTTCTGGATGACTGACAATGTGACAGTGAGGGACAGCCGCATCAGCGGGGAATATCTCGGATGGCATTCCAAGGGCCTGAAGCTCATCAATTGCCGTATCTCCGGCACCCAGCCCCTCTGCTACGCCGAAGACCTGATCCTGGAAAACTGCATATTCGAGCCTGACGCCGACCTTTCCTTCGAGTATTCTTCCGTCCACGCCGGCATCCTGAGCCCCGTTACGAGCGTGAAGAACCCGAAGAGCGGACGCATCATCGCAGAATCATACGGTGAGATCATACTAGACAAGAACATAAAGGCTCCGGCATCCTGCGAGATCCTGACCTGGAACAACCTTCCCGAAAACATCGGGAAAGAAAACCCGTTTACCGAGTTTTGATGATGCAGGATTTCGGGTTCGACATCATTGTTTCCCGCAGGGGCACAGACAGCGTAAAATGGGACACCGCAGGCGACGGCGTCCTCCCGATGTGGGTGGCTGATATGGACTTCAAGGCCGCCCCGGCGATCCTGGAAGCGCTTCAGAGTCGTCTGGACCACGGCGTATTCGGCTATGAAAAACTGCCCGACAGCTACTTTGACTGCATTTCCCGATGGTTCAGCGAAAGGCACGGATGGGAAGGCATCAGAAAGGAGAACATTGTCCCCACTACCGGCGTCATAGCGGCATACTCCGCCATGATCAAAGCCATGACCACTCCGGGCGACAATGTCATAGTCCAGACCCCTTGCTACAATGCTTTCTTCCCCGCCATCAGGAACAACAAATGCCTCAGGGTTTCCAATCCCCTGATTTACGAAAAGGGTACGTACCGGATTGATTTCGAGGGCCTTGAGAGGAAAGCATCAGACCCTCGGACAACGGCGATGCTGCTTTGCAATCCCCACAATCCCGCCGGGAGGGTATGGACTAGGGACGAACTCCTCCGCATCGGGGAGATCTGCCTCCGCCACCATGTTTTCGTAATATCCGACGAAATCCACTGCGAACTCACATATCCCGGTCACGACTATACTCCCTTCGGAACCCTTCCTGAGGAAATCGTCCGGAACAGCGCATCCTGCATCTCCCCCACAAAGGCATTCAACATAGCAGGCATCCAGATAGCCAATATCGTAGCCGTCGATCCCGAAATCGTCCGAAAGGCCGACCGCGCCATAAACGACAATGAGTGCTGCGATGTCAACGTTTTCGGAGCCGCTGCCCTGGAAGCCGCCTACGGCAAGGGCGGCCCTTGGCTGGACGCTCTCAGGAAATACCTGTATGACAATTATTTGGCGGCAAAGGACTTCATAGCGAAAGAGATACCCGGGGCAGTTGTACTGCCTCTCGAGGGCACTTACCTGATGTGGATCGACTGCCGCTGCGCCCTTCATGACGGCGAATCCCCTGAGGGCTTTTCGGAAAGATTTGCAGAGCACCTGATCCATAATTGCGGCCTTATGCTTTCGACCGGCACAATATACGGCGAAGACGGCGAAGGATTCGAAAGGATGAACATCGCCTGTCCAAGGGCGACCCTTGCCGAAGGCCTTGAAAGACTTAAAAAAGGATTCAAGACATACTGAAACTAAACTTATATGAACATCATTTCACTAATCTTACTGGCCCTGTTCTACTGCCTTTGCCCGGCTCTCGTGCTCTGGCTATGCCGCCGCTACAAGTGGATAGGCAAGATCGGCCCCATCCTGATGCTCTATTTCATCGGAGCCATCCTGGCGAATATCGGTATCCTCCCTGTGAAAGGCCCCGCGGCCGAGAGTCTGCTGAAAATGCAGAACCTCTTCACCAACGCGATGATTCCGCTGGCTATCCCGCTGATGCTCTTCACCTTCACCTACCGCAAGAGCGAGACCCGCGACCAGCTTATAGCCATGATCACCGGCCTTCTGGCAGTGGTTATCGCCGTCGTGGCGGGTTATCCCATCTTCGGCAGCCACATCCCCGACGGCCCCCGTGTCGCCGGAATGTACACGGCCTGCCTTACCGGAGGAACGGTTAACATGGCTGCTGTCTCCAAGAGCCTCGGCTCCCCGGACAGCCAGTACGCCCTCCTCAACACCTATGACATGATCGTCTCCTTCACCTACCTGGTCTTCATCATGGCCTTCGGAATCCGCCTCGCCAGGCGCTTCCTCCCCGTGAAGACCCTGGACACCGCCGCTGACGACGGGGAAGCCATAAGGCAGGAGTTGGAAAATGCCAATAAGAACCCCTACAAAGGCCTTTTCACCACCAAAAAAGGATGGAAAGACTCCCTCTTCCTGCTTGGAGTAACCATCCTGGTAGTCGGAGTCTCCGCCGGACTGGCATTCGGCCTGACGAAGATCCTGCCGGGGTCCTTCATGATGTATTTCATCCTCGGAATCACGACGATAAGCATCGCCGCATCCTTCATCAAGCCCATCCACGACCGTTCATATGGTTATGACATCGGCATGTATTTCATCTACATCTTCAGCATCGTGGTCGCCTCGATGGCCAATGTACGTGCCCTGGATTTCAGCGGAGCCCTCTGGATAATCGGATTCCTCTTCTTCATGGAAGTGATCTCCCTAACCCTCCAGATACTGTCCGCGAAACTCTTCAAGGTGGATGCCGATACCGCGGTAATAGCATCGGTGACATACATCAACTCTCCGCCTTTCGTTCCCATGATAGCCGCTTCGATGAAGAACAGCCGAGTCCTGATGCCCGGCCTCAGCATCGGCGTAATCGGCTATGCGGTAGGTAATTACCTTGGAGTCCTGATATTCCAGCTATTCTCTTGACACATATTAATCACACTTATACAAACATGAAAAGATTTTTGCTTATCATCGCCCTCGTCGCCGCTACGCTAAGCCTCGGCGCCCAGGACAAGAACAAGGAAACCGTCAAGACCGGCCTTAATTTCGGTCCTCTCCCGGCCATCGGGTACAGCTCCGACCTCGGCTGGCATTATGGAGCCCTGAGTGACATTTACTGGTATGGAGACGGCTCGACCTATCCCGAATACCGCTGGAAGGCCAATGTGGAGGTCTCCCGCTACTCAAAGGGAAACACCGTCCTCCACACATTCTTCGATTCGAAATATGTCATCCCTGGCATAAGGATTTCCGCAGCCGTTTCATACTTCGGCAACAACACCTACAATTTCTACGGATTCAACGGAGGTTCAACGCTTTACGTTCCCGAGCTCGACCGCATCAGCACGCTTGACCCGATCGTCAACCGCAAGAACCCCTACAATTCTTCCACCATCTATACCGGCGGACAGGGCTTCTACATCATGAAGCGCGACATCTTCCGCGTCGCCACCTGCTTCCAGGGCAACTTCGGCGACAGCCACTGGGGCTGGGCCGCAGGCCTTACCTACTGGTGGATCAAGACCGGCCATGCCAGGAACAGGGGCCTCAACCCTATGACTTCCAACAATCCTGACATCTCCCTGTACGACATCTATGTCAAGAACGACATCATTCCCGAGGCTGAGAAGAACGGCGGCCACCACCTTGAACTCAAGGCCGGAGTAGTCTTCGACACCCGTGACCACGAGAACAACCCTACGAAAGGCACCAACCTCGAGGTCTACATGTTCGGCTCCCCGGATATCATCTCGAAGCACAACAACAACTACCTCAAGCTCGCCGTCCATTTCAAGCAGTTCTTCACCCTTGCACCCGAGAGGCTCGTCTTCGGCGCCCACCTCGCTTACCAGGGCCTCATCGCCGGCAACGCTCCTTATTATATGCTCCAGTCCATCCAGAGCATCAATATGAAGCAGATCAACACTGAAGGCCTCGGTTCCACCTGCACCCTCCGTGGTACGGTATCCAACCGCCTTATGGGCAACGGTTACGCCTGGATGAACACCGAGCTCCGCTGGAACTTCGTCCGTTTCAAATGGATAGGCCAGAACTGGACCCTCGCTACCAACCCGTTCTTCGATATGGGTATGATCGTACAGCCTTACCGCCCGGAGAAGATGGATAACCTGAAAAACGACAATTCCATCGTTGCCAAAGTTGACGGAAAGGAATACAAGGCCAGCGACTTCTACCTGAACGATGCCGGCATGCTCCATATGAGCGCAGGTATCGGCCTCCACGTTATCATGAACCAGAACTTCAACATCAACTTCGAGTTCGGTAAAGCGTTCTTCGACGGCAAGAAAGCCGCCTGGGCCAACAATGACGGTGCCGGCATCGGCATCAATATCGGTCTGAACTACATCTTCTAGCCTGTATTTGAATACACAATAAGAGGTGGCCGACAATCTGTCAGTCGCCTCTTGTTTTTGCCGTCTGCCGGGAGCCGGGCAGTTGCTTCTCCGGGGCCCGTGGCCGCCCGTGGCCTCGTGAACGGGAGGGGCCCGCAAGCGAAGCGCAGTGGGAGGGATGAGCGCAGCGAAGGCTTCCGGAGAAGAACTGGCCCGGCACCGGGCCAAGTCAAATAAAGGTGACGGATAATTGCTTATCAGTCACCTTTTTAAAAAATACATCTACCCCCCGTTACTGGATCATCAGCGGCAGGGTCAGGCGGTAATAGTTCTCGAGAATCTTGTCGAAGATTTTCTCCGGAGCGCCGATCTCAATGATATCGGGCATACCGGCATCAGCTCCGAAGCCGCCCAGGCAGGCCGACCTGATGTCAGGCAGGTAATTCGGCCAGCGCCCCCCATTCCAGGTATAACCGAAGAAAAGGGGCGTTGCAACACCTTCCATCTGACGTTTCCAGTCGATCTGGAACTTGATGAACGGCTCTCCCGCACAAGTCGCGATAGCGATGCGGTTATTGAGCACGATCGTCGAGAAATGGATATTGTCTTTGATTTCCTTGTTGAAACGGCCGGTGAAAAACAGCGAGTCCGCCTTCACCTTGATGTCACCCTCGTCCCGTATATCCGGATAAAGGCTGTCCGAAAGCTTCACCGTTTCGATGCTGAGAAGCTTGCCCATACGGTCGGCGAGGTTGTAGTTCGCAGGCCTGGGGTCATCGGGGCCGGTGCGGCCTCCGTCCTTGAAAAGCGGAGCCTGGTTGCCGGCGCCACCCTGGATGAAAAGGCAGTTCAGCTTGCCTCCGTAGGCTTCTTCAGTATATCTGGTAGCATAGCCGACATAGTCGGCAGACACCTCGAAATTGGCCCACATCACATCGGAATGGGCGGCGAAGTTCATTATCAGCGCACGGGGATTACCCTTTGTATCCTCAACCTTAAGCACCCCGACTGACGGGTCCACTGGGCCGTGGATCAGGCACTCGCGGTTGATATAGACATAGTGGTCGTCAGCCTCCCAGGACTCCTGAGCCCGTCCGTTGTCACGTACGATAAGGCGGTTGAAGGCTATGGGGAAGAATTTCCTGTGACCTGCTGAGATACGGGCGTCGAACATGGACTTTACCGCATCACCCACCACCTTGTCAAACTGCTTCATCAGGAAGTCTTTTGGTCCGACAGCCCCGGAATGGGTATGGGACGGGCTCATATAGAGCTCGGTAAGCCCGTATTTAGCCATAATCCTGTTCCTGATGTCATTATTCACATAGGTGCCGAGGTCATAGGAGACGAACGCAATGCGAACGCCCTTCGCCTCCAGCACAAGGCTGCGGGCGAAGAGCGAATCGTGTACGGGATACCTGGTCTTTTCAGGCGTGATATTCACCTTTGCTGTTCCGGCCCTCATCCCTTCAGCCTTTGCGGGATGAAAGGACAAAACCATGGACAATGTACAAAGTACTACAAGCAAGTTTCTCATAATCAATAGGTTTGAGCCCGCTTAGCTTAAAGGCTCCTGAAGTAATGCTACTCTGCAGGAACTTCTTCGGCGGGAGCCTCAGCCGCAGGGATATCCTTCTCGAGCTTTGCGCAGTAATAGGCGCAGAACACCAGGTAAGCGGCGCAGAGGCCGAGGACGATGATCGAGCCGTTCTGGTTGCCGAGGGCCTGGGTCATGATACCCATGAGCGGAGGAATGACAGCACCGCCGCTGACACCCATGATCATAAGGCCGGAGATAGCGTTCTCCTTACCCTTGTTGGCCTTGATGGCAGTGGAATAAATCAGGGAGAAGATGCAGGAAACGAACAGTCCGATACCGGCGATGAGCACATAGATTCCGGCCTGGCCGCTGACGAACAGCAGGGCGATGAGCACGAGGCAGGTCAGGAAAATGTTGATCTTGTAATAGGTCGAATCCTTGAACTTAAGAAGCATGAAGGTGCCGACGAAGTTTCCTATGGTCTTGCAGATGAAGTAGATGGTAGAACCGAGGGCGACGGCGGCGCTGGTTGTCTCAAGGCCGCAGCGCTCGATGAGGAGCTTCGGAGCTACGGTATTGGTACCCACGTCGATACCCACGACGAAGAAGATGCCGAGGAAAAGGAGCAGGACCTTCTTGTCACCGAGCAGGGAGATAGCCGACTTGAAAGAAGTGCTGCCTTCTGACGGAGCTTCCCTCTTGATGGGGGTAAGGCGGAGCCAGAGCTCTGATACCAGGGTGATGACCGCGAATACCGGGAAGATGAGCTCCCAGTGTCCGTATCTCATTGCAAGGAAGGACACGATGAGCGGTCCGCAGAACGAGCAGATGGATTTGACCACCTGGCCGAGAGTCAGGGAGCTTGTCAGGGCGTCACCGCTTACCACATTGGTCAGCAGAGGATTGACCGAGACCTGAAGCATAGTGTTGCCGATACCCAGAAGGGCGAAGGCCACCAGGCAGGTTGCCGGATTGAAGCCGAAGATCACGGGCAGCAGCATGCCCACGAATGTGATGATGTTGCTGGCGTGGACGGTGTTCTTCCTTCCGATCTTGTTCATCCAGACTGCCACGGGGACGGAAAGGATGAAGAACCAGATGAATACCATCGAAGGCACGAAACCCGCCATCGATTCACTCCAGTTGAATGAATCCTTGACATAGCTCGTTGCAATACCTACAAGGTCGCAGAAGCCCATAACGAAGAATCCGAACAGGACCGGAAGGGCTGCCGCAGTGATTTTTTTGTTGTTTGACATTGTGTTTTGTGATTATTTGGTTAGTTGACTTTCAATATTTTACGTCCCCTGGTCACGCCGCCTTCGTTGAAAGCATCGACGCTGAAGAAGTATTCCTGGCCCTTCGTGAAAAGACCAAGCTCCACCTCCGTGCCATATACCTGGCACGATGAGTACATCTCGTCCTTACGGACCCCCCAGTGAAGTACGTACCCTTGGGCGCCATCGGACGGGGACCAGCTCACGGTAATCCTTCGGGAATCCTCGTGGCGCTCCGCCGACAGCTCTTTCACCGCACGGGGCCTCGGAGCATCGCCGTATCCGAATACACGCAGGTCGAAAACCGACATAAGGCCGGTCAGGGGAGACATGTTGCGCACCCTTATGTATCTGGCCCTGACACTCTTGTCAAGGACTATAAGGGTATGTGGATTACCCGTACCAGACTCCGACATGTCCTTGACTATCGTCCAACTGTATCCATCAGAAGAACTCTCCAGGACATAATTGTATGGGGACTTCGGTCCCGGTCCCACGCCGAAACCCTGGTCTGCAAAATTCGTCTGGACTGCGCAGACGGTCTTCTCCGCTCCCAGGTCTATGCCGAACCACTCCCCTACGTCTCCGGTGCAGGCGCTCCACCAGGTCTTTATGGTATTGTCGCAGCCCATCCCGGTGCCGTGGCCCATGATTGCGGATGTCGCGAACGCCTTCTTCCCGAGCGAAAGGTCCATCCAGCCGGTCCAGGGAGAAGTCTTGCTCCAGTTCACCTTCCCGGATGGGATGACATACGGATAATCAGAGAATTCCGTAAGGGCATGCATATGCCCGCCGCGGGTGAAGACCACCGGGTAGAAACCGATCCTGCGCTCGAACACGAACCGCTGGCAAATGACAGTCGAAGCCGCATGCCACCAATTGCCGTACTTGTCCTGGAAAGTGTCCCCATGCCCTGCTCCGGTCATCCATCCGCCAGGTTTGATGCTGAACGGAGAATAGTCGCAATGTTCGAAAGGCCCTAAAGGTGAATTACTTACATACACCCCATCGCCATAGCTGTCGAACTCGGTGCCGGGGCCGGCATACTGCAGATAGTAGACACCGTCTTTTTTCAGTATCGCGGCGCCTTCGTTGGAACTCGGATCAGGAGTCTCGTTCTTGTCGCCGCGACATTCCCATCCGAACTCCTCCTCACGGTGAAGTATCAGGGTGTCAGGCTCGCACATGGCCTTGAATCCGTTGTCCGGGTCCAGTTCGACACCCATAATCGGATCCACAGTACTGCAGCCCCAGTAAAGATATACCCTCCCGTCGTCATCGGCGAACAGATACGGGTCGTGGACCGTTCTTCCCGGATCGTCTGCGAAAGGCTGGAACCGGTCCGAAGCCACCGTCCAGGAAGACCCGTCTTCAGGATTCGAAGTCTTGTAAATCTTGTTATGCCCCGAAACGCACCAGTACAGTTCGTCCCTGTACTTCATGATGGCCGGGGCATAATTTTCAAAAGGCATCAAGTCATTGGTTATAAACTTCCAGTCGACCATATCGTCCGAACTCCAATAACCGAATGACATGGAAGGAAACAGGTAGTAGCGTCCCTTGTAAACGGTCACTACAGGATCAGCGGCTTCCCGCATCCCGTCGAAAAAGGTGCCCTCGTGGCGCGTAAAAGCATAATCCAAGTCGATTGGATTCGCCACGACCCTTGACATATCGAGGTCACCGCCTGAAGAACAGGCAGTGACCAAAGCAATAAGGAATGCTATACCTGGAATCCTACGTATCATTTACCAAGCAGGAGCTTGAGTATCTTCTGGGCGACTTCCTGGTTACCCTGTACACCCATAAAGTCCTGTGAATGAGGTCCGTATGCAAAAATCGGAACAGGCGTGGCAGTGTGTCCTCCGGTGGTGAACATACCCTCCATGTCGCCCTTTGAGGGATTACCGTTCTTGATTACCAGACCGCCGGTCTCATGGTCTGCGGAAATAATCACGAGCGTATGGCCGTCTTTGTCAGCGAAACGGATTGCCTCTGCGATGGCCTCGTCGAAATCGAGGACCTCCAATACCGTTCCTTCAAAATCATTCGCATGGGAAGCCTTGTCGATGCGCGCACCCTCGACCATCAGGAAGAAACCCTTGCCGCGCGCGGTCCTCTGTGACAGGAAATCGATTGCGGTTTTGGTGGCTACGGGTAGGAAGTCTGTCCTTCCGTCCTTGATATTGCCTGTTTCCACATGCGGAGGAACGACTCCCGCACGGTCTGCTCCCAAAATTGCCGGATCGTGGATATCATAGAATATGGAGAACTTCTCCTGGATCGCGTTACGGGTCTCTTCCGTCTGCCTCAGATAGAGTTCCTTGTCACCGCCGGCGAAGAATGACAGCTTGCTGCCAGGCAGGTCGGCCCATATCCTGCGGGACATTCCGCGGTTCGGCTGATGTGCAAAGAAAGCAGCAGGAGTGGCTCCGTCAAGTCCGTCGGTCGTCACGACGCCGGAGACAATCTTCTTCCCGGCGATTGCCTCAGGGATGTTCTGGATAGGCTTTTTGTCCATATCCATTCCAATGGACGAGTTGTATGTCTTCTGTCCGGTGGCATAAGCGGTGCCGGAGGCTGCGGAATCGGTAATGAATGCATCAGCACTCTGCGTTGTCACAAGGCCCATCGCTTTGAGGTTCATTACTGTAAGGTTGCCGCCATTGGCATAATAGCCGGAAACGATCTGGCCCAGGCCGGTACCGTCGCCTATCATCAGAATGATGTTGAGAGGTGCCTTTTTGGACCCGTCAGTCTTGAACGTAGGACTGTAAGGTTCGTGCATGGGGGCATCCTTGATGGAGCCTTGTACAAGATTCTGAGCAAAAGAGGTGCTGAATGATATCAGGACCGCTGCCGCAATGACAAAAATTTTCCTCATAGTACTATTTTGTATTTTTAAAAGTATCAATTCAAGTGATAAATATAGAAATATATGCTTATTTTTGCAAGAGACAGACAACAGTTTAACTTAACTATTATCATTATTTAATTATATTTTATGGACAAGAATTCTTACAAATGGCGTTTCCGCTCCCTGGGCGGAGCAGTCAGGGTTGACATCAAATCCGGCGAGGACATCGTCCATCTCGGTGAACTAGACCGGAAAATGTGGACGGTCCTCAGCTGCCCTGTCAGCGGCCTGGAGTTCGACAGCAAGACTCTCTCGCTGCTGGATGCCGACAAAGACGGGAAAATCCGTGTAGATGAGGTCATTGCCGCCTCCAAGTGGCTCACCGGCATCATCAAGGACCCGGACCTTATCCTAGAAGGCAGTTCAACTCTCCCCCTCTCCGCCTTCAACATTGAGAACCCGGACGGAGCAAGGCTGCTGGGATCAGCGAAGCAAATCCTTGAGAATCTGGGGCTTGAGAAAGATTCCATCAGTCTTGAAGACACCGCCGACAATGTGAAGATCTTCGAAAAGACCCTCTTTAACGGGGACGGGCTCATCACTGAGGCGACGGCCGGAGAAGACGCCGCGCTTAAAGAACTTGTCACCAAGATCGCTGCTACCATCGGCAGTGCGGCAGACCGCAGCGGAGCCCCCGGAGTCAGCGCGGATGGCATCGAAGCTTTCTGGGCCGCCTGCGCAGCCTTCAAGGCCTGGAAAGATGCCGCCGAAGAAGGCAAGGAAGCCATATTCCCATACGGAGATGACACAGAGGCTGCCCATGAGGCTGTCGAAACCGTAAAGGGGAAGGTTGAGGACTTCTTCATGCGCTGCAAGCTGATTGCGTTCAACGAAGGTGCGGCTCCCGCCGTGGACGTATCACTTGACAAGATCGGCGAAATCAGCGCATCGGACATCGCTGCGGATAGCGAGTCTTTGTCCGGCTGTCCTCTCGCAAGGCCATCGAAGGAAGCCCTCCTGCCTGTTTCCGAAGGCATCAACCCGGCCTGGCACAGCAGGTTCGCTTCAGTCAAGACGCTGGTTCTGGACAAGCTCTTCCCGAATGAGGAAACAATAACTGAAGCCCAATGGAAAGAAGTGCTCGCATCATTCGCGGCCTATACGGCATGGAAGGATTCCAAGCAGGGTGCAGAAGTGGAAGCCCTTGGATATGATGACGTTAAGGCAATCCTCGAGGCGGACCGTAAGGCTGATTTGCTCTCTTTGGTAGAAAAAGACAAAGAGTATGAGCAGCAGGCGCTCTCGATAGAAGAGGTGGACAAGCTTCTCCGCTATTTCAAGAATTTCTATTGTTTCCTGAACAACTACGTAGTTCTGTCCGATTTCTACAAGCCTGAGAGCAAGGCCATATTCCAGGCAGGCCGCCTGTATATCGACCAGCGTTCCACGGACCTATGCGTCAAGGTCGCAGGCCCCAATCCTGACATCTCTTCACTAAGCGGAATGTACATTCTCTACTGCGCCTGCAAGTCCGAAAAACTCGGAAAGGCGTTCAACATCGCCGCAGTCCTTACGGCTGGTGACGTAGACGGCCTGCGTCCGGGCAAGAACGCAGTCTTCTACGACAGGGACGGGAACGACTACACTGCCACGGTTACGTCCATCGTTGAAAATCCTATCAGCGTACGCCAGGCCTTCTGGGCCCCTTACAAGAAAGTAGGCCGCTGGATTTCCGACAAGATTGACAAGAGCGCTGCGGAGAAGAACTCCAAGTCCATGGATTCGCTGACACTTACCGCCGACAGCGCCACGAAAGTCGCTCCTTCCGAGGGAGCAGCCAAGCCGTCCAATTTCGACATCGCCAAGTTCGCCGGAATTTTCGCCGCAATAGGTATAGCCCTAGGCTACATACTCAATGCCCTGACGGGTATCGTCAAAGGTGCGGCAAGAATGCCGTTCTGGAAGGTCCTGGTTATCATCGCCGCCATCATTCTCGTGATTTCCCTTCCTTCGATGTTCATCGCGTGGAGGAAACTCCGCCGCCGCGATCTCGGTCCCATCCTGAATGCCAACGGCTGGGCGATAAACGCCGCTTCTCTCGTCAGCATCAAATTCGGAAAGACCCTCACCAGCGTAGTCAAGTACCCGAAGATGAGCGCAGTTGATCCCAAGGAGCGCCGCCGTGCACGGTGGAGAAGGTTCTTCTGGACCCTCTTTGTCCTTCTGATCCTTGCAGGAGGCTTCCTGTTCTTCACCGACAGGCTCACCTGCATCGGACTCCCCTTCCATAAGCCCCAGCCTGTCGAAGAGGTTGCAGAAGCGCCTGAAGCCGAAGGCGAGGCAGCGGAAGCCGCACTGGATGACGTGGCAGAAACAGACGCAGAATCCGCCACGGAATAGAATCGACACACTGGTCCCGGCCTGGTCCTATTACGATGGCCAAGGGTGGGACATTATACTAAGGCCGCATCAACAGCAGTTCAGCCTGCCGCGATGCGGCCATTCATATGTCCGTTATCGCTTCCGGTGTGCACCACGTCCCATCCTGTGGACCGCCGTGCACAAAAAGCCCTCAAAACGTGCGCCTCGTCCCTTCTTATGGACCGTCGTGCACAGTCTGGGGCTCCGGGTTCACGAGGGATAGGATGCAAAAGAAAGAGGGTGGCCGCATGATACGGTCACCCTCATTCACTTTGGATCAGAAGGTTTTACTTCTGATGGGAACTACCTTGCAAGCGTTCCGGAGAACTTGAAGGGATTGATGGTAATCCTCTTCTTGCTGGGGATACGGAGGGAAGCAGGAACAGAGGATCCTTCGCCACCTTCACCGTCGCCAACATCTTCTCCGCCTTCTTCAGGGAGCCACCAAACTTCTGCATCAGGAGTGTACTCGAGACCTGCAGGCGTGGGGAACAGAATATTGAATGCACTTCCTCCTACAGAACTAGGACTTCCCGTAACGTCGCCGAGCATCAATCCAATGAAGACTGAGGAATTATACCACCAATCTGCCGTATGGGAAGCAGGGAAGTCGAATCCAAGATCGTTGCTATAGATGCTGCCACCCTGACCAAGGAACATATAAATACCGGTCGGTTCAGTAACGACGTGGCCTTCCTCATCATAGATGAAATCGGTATAATCATCGTTAAGCAGAGGATCATTGTATGTCAATATCATCTGCATACCGGGGATGGTGAAAGTTCCGAGGTCGCAATCGAAATCAGCATAGAACTTGACGGGAGCGTCAAGGTATCCGCCCTCTTCCTCGATGAAGTCGTAGGTACCGGCAATGACACCCTCGACCATAACGTTGCCCTTCTCGGGATCATCGCTCTCGGAAATCAGGAGGACATCATCATAGGGGCCATATCCATAAGAAGCATACTGGCTTGTGGTATGGAATGTCCAAACGCCCAATACGTCATCCTCGAGAGTATATCCGTATGAATACAACTTGTCCTTGATCTCGAGTGCATTGTTGGTGTTACCGTAGATGTCGATAACAGACTCCGCAGGAATCGTAATGTTGATCAGGTCTCCTCTTTCGGGTTCCTCCTTAAGAATGACAGCGAAAGTATTCTCATCGAGCGCGCCGAAAGCAGGAGTGGTCGTTGTGGTAGTGGTCTTGCCTGACTCCTTGTGGACGACAGAAACTTCCACCTTAGCCTTTGAATTGACATCGAATATCTCGTTCTCAACTGCAAACGAGAGAGGTTCTGCCGCATCCTTGATGGCAGTGGGAATCGCTTCCACTCCGAAGTCGAATGCCACGTTCTCAAGGTAGCCGCCAAGACCGTCGACATCTTCGATCTCGTCGTCATCATTGTATATCCAGGAGCTCTCGAGAGCCGGGCAGGGGTTGCCTACCATATCGGTGAAAGCACCCTGGGGATAGCTGACGAGATACCAGGAGCCAGGGATGGTGATATCCTCGAACGTAATGTTCACGATACCGTCATCATCGATCTCTACGGCACCTTCAACCTCCTTGACGGGCTCTTCGTCCAAAAGCATCTTAGGCCAAACCTTGGCAGTGATCTTGATGTCCTCGTTATACTTGACAGCCTCGGAGAAGAGGACCTGTACGAGGGCCTCGTCAGAAGCCCATTTATCAATGGTCGGGATACCTTCATCGGTGGTGAGCACCTGGACATAGCTGAACGCTCCGACATTGCCTTCCTTGCTGGAAGAAACGGCATATACGGTATAGTTGGTGTTCGGCTCTGTCTTCACCGTAAAGGAATAGGTCTTGTTATTCTTGTACTCGACCGTTCCCGCTGCATCTCCCTCGACATCCTTTCCTTCTACCTTGTAAACAGCCTTGACAGCGCTCTTGTAGGAAACTCCGTAAAGCGACTCGGCTTGGATGTCATCGGGTGAAGGAAGATCATCATCTACAAGATATGAGTAGAAAGAAGCCTCTCCTTTCGGAGTGAGCAGCACATCGAAGGAGTTATCGGTAATGTTCGATACCTTGATATCGATACCTTCGGCCTTGAGGGGAGTCGTCGATTGCTCTGCAGGGGCTAGAGCCTTGCTGCAGGAGACGAGTCCGACGGCCACGGCAGCAACAGCTGCGAAATATACTAATACTCTTTTCATAATCTTCAAATGCTACTGTTTTGTCCAAACGGTAATGTAATCTCCGGACTCCTTACCATAGACGAAACCTCCGGCCCAGAGATACTGGTCGGTAACGTAACCGTAACCGTTTTCGGAGATGAATCCTGTAGGAGTCTGAGTGAAAACGATCTCGCCTTCACCTACCTTATAGGAGCCGTCATTAACGCAGATGTACAGTACGGCAGCTCCGTCATCCTGATAGCTGTCCTGGAAAACCTGTCCGGTGGGGAATATCAGTTTGCGGCTGCCCTTCTCTCCTTCAACCCTAGCGTATACATTTTTGAATGATGAAGGGATGGTAGGGCAAAGATGGTTGCACCATACGATCTCCGGATCCTTGGGATCCTTGAGCAGTTCAAGGGTGAAGGACATGGGACCACTGACATCGGTACAAGTCGCAGAGTATTTGCCAAGGATGTCGGCCAGAGGATGGTCAAGGTCATAAATGGTAACCTTGCAGGAATTTTCTGCTCCGATATTGATTCCGGTAGCCGAGACAAGCTTGATGGTGAAAGTGACGTCACCAGTGTACTGGCCGGCAAGGTTTATGATGTCGATCACGATATTCTGGACACGTGCTCCTTTCTCGCCTCCCGGGAATGAAAGGACGCCGGATGTATTGGTATCCTTGAAGTTCACTCCCTTCTTAGCCGTCTCTTCGACGATCTCATAAGCGACGGAGGTTTTGATAGGATTGGTGGATGCGACCTGTACGGGAATCACCAGCTGTCCTCCATTTTCATCAATACCGCCAGAAGTCATGGTGATTGAAGCGAAGCTGTCGGCATCGTCAAAAACAGGAACAGTGTTCAGGCCATCACAAGATGCCAGAAGAGCCAGGGAGAAAGCGACTGCGGATATTAAATATATCTTTTTCATATTTCTTTCCTCCATAGTTTAGTTATTGTTGTTATAACCAGGGTTCTGCTGATCCTTGAGGCTGGGATTCACATTGAATTCCCTGATCGGGATAGGCATAGCCCATCTGTAATCCTTGGCCTTGAGGGTCTTCGGAACGGAACCGGAAATATCGTTACGGGTCATATCGCGGCCGGTACGGGCGAGGTCGAACCAGAGGTGGGCCTCCCATGCGAATTCCTTGGCGAGCTCGGTGTAAACACCTTCCTTGGAAGAAGTGCTCGGTTTGGCGCCCCTGTTGTCGGCGATAGTCTTCAGGTCGGCGGTAGCGTTGAAATCACCCTTTGCTCCGTTGAGGGCAGCCTCAGCACGGATAAGGTACATCTCGGAAAGGCGGAGAACGATGATGTTGTTGGCATCGATGGTTCCGAGGCCCTTGCCGAAATACTTGAGGGTGAACAGAGCGTTGCCACTGGCATCTGCGGAATAAAGGGTCGAACGGACATCGCCCTGATCATAGAGGTCAAGGACATCCTGTGCCGCGCCGCAGTCTCCGTAGCAATCGTATGAGGTCATACCCCAGACGTTCTCGTTGCCGCCACCATAGCTCTGGGAAGTGTTGACATACACCTCGAAGATGACTTCGGTGTTCTTTCCGGGGACGTCGAGACGGTAGCAGGCCGCATCCTTGAGGTCCTCGGGAGTCCACATGGTGAACTTGCCGGAGTTGATGACCTTGGTTGCATAATTGGCGGCATTCTGCCACTGGCCGGTGTAAAGGTAAGCACGGGCGAGAAGGGCCTGGATGGCCTCCAGGTTGGCCGTTGCCTTGGGATCCTTGCATCCACCACGCTGATAATCGGGATCGATTATACTCTCGGCTTCCTTGAGCCATTCGATGATGGAAGAATAGGTCTTGGCAGCGGTCTCGCGCGGAGGAGTCGCCTCTGAATCAGGAATAGTGACTACCGGTACGCCGAAATGAGAAGCATCGCTGGTATAGTTGTAAGGATGAGCGTAAACCCTTACGAGGTCGAAATGAGCAAGAGCACGAAGGAAGAGGCACTCTGCCTTGAGGTTTTTGAGTTGCTGCTCGGAAGCCTCGTACACGGTCTCACCGGGGTTGTCTATCTTGTCGATGACCGAGTTGGCAGCCATGATCACATAGTATGCGGTTCCCCAGAGAGGGCTGGTGTTGTTCGGGTTGTAGTTGATTGCGTACTGGTCGGTATAACGGCCGGAATCGTAATCTTCGAACTTGTCTCCCCAACGTTTTCCGTTCATAGTCTTCATCTCGTGGTCGAGGATGAAGTGTGCGCCGTACCAGTTGCCGGAAGCAAGAGGACCGTACGCGCCAGCGGTAGCTTTGTCGAGACCATCGAATGTTGACAGGGTCAGAACGTTACTCTGTGCGAGGTGAGGTTCCTCGGTGAGGAATCCTTTCTTGCAACCGGTGACGACTGCCACAAGGGCCAGAACTGTGAAAATATACTTTTTCATAATCATACCTCCTTTAGAATGTGAGTTCGATGCCGCCGACGAATGCCTTGGTTATAGGATACTGGCCGCCGGTGTAACCCGTTACACCCTGCTCCGGATCCCAGAAGTAGACATCGTTGAAGCAATAGAGATTCAATCCGCTCAGATAGATCCTGGCATTGTTGATGTGGATCTTCTTGGTAAGATTCTGAGGCAGAGTATAAGACAAGGTCACGTCCTTGATCCTGAGATAGTCGCCTCTCTCAACCCAACGGTCGAGATCCCAGTCATTGGAGTTGGTGGAGTTACCTGCCACGGGTTTCGGATTCACACCGACATCACCGGGCTGCTTCCAATAATTGAGAGCGCAGGCGAACTGGTTGCGGGACATCGACATACCGTCATCCTCCAGGTAGTGATGTTCGTTCCAGAGGAGGACATTGTTGCCGGCCTTGAACTCGAAGAACGCGGAGAGGGCCAGGCCTTTCCACTGGAGAGCGGTGTTGAAACCGCCTACCGCCTTCGGTTCAGGTGAACCGCAGTAGTAACGCATTGCCTTGTTGTAATCGTTGGTGAGGGTCTTGGCGCCGGTCTTCTCATCGATGGAAGCGACGTAGAGAGCTTCACCGTTGGTAGGGTTGACTCCGTAGTAGTCAAGCAGATAGTAGCTGTACATCGAACGTCCGGCTGCAATACGCACACCGCTGTTCACCTCGATGAACGGGTCACCGCCAAGGTCGAGGATCTTGGTGCGGTTGAACGAGACGTTTCCTCCGACGGACCACAGCCAGTCGGTATTGTGGATGATAGCATACTCGAGCTGGAGTTCAAGACCGCGGTTGCGCATCGATCCGACATTGGAGAAGATGCTGCTGAAACCGGTGGTCTGAGGGATCTTCTTGGTAAGGAGCAGGTCGACGGTCTTACGGTTGTACCAGTCGATGCTACCGGTCAGGCGATTGTCGAACAGGCCGAAGTCGAGACCGGCGTTGATGGTCTTGTTACGCTCCCAGGAGAGGACCCTGTTCTCGAGCTGTGAAGGCAGGTAACCGGTGATACCATTATAAATGGAAGCGCCATAGAGTCCGTATGCAGCATATGCACCCACGTCGTTGTTACCGGTGACACCGTAGCTGAGCCTGAGCTTCAGGAGGGAGATGGGCTTGACATTGGCCATGAACTTCTCGCGGGAGATGTTCCAGGAACCGGAGAGTGCCCAGAAGAGACCCCACTTCCTGTCGGCGCCGAACAATGAGGAACCGTCACCACGGAGCAGAGCCTGCAGGAAGTAGCGGTTGTCATAGTTGTAGTCGGCGATGCCGAAGAAGGAGAGCATTGTCTCGCGGGACTCGCCGTAACCGATCTCGGTAGTAGTCTGGTCGGCGGTGGTGTGGTAAGGCATCGAAGGATCGACCGAAGGCGAATAAGCGCTGGTCGTCCAGTTCATCGCACGCTTTGCCTCCTGTCCGATGACGACGCTCAGGGAATAGACGTTACCGAAGACGTTGGAGTACGTCGCGGTATTGGAGGTCGTCAGCTGGTGGATCTGGCGGTCAGCCGTCTCGAGCTGGTGTGCATAAGCATTGTCATGAGCCTTCGGGTTGTACCAGGTCCTTGAGTAGACGAAGAAGGACTCGAGTGAGTTGCGGGTCTCGAGAGTGAGGTTCTTGATAGGCTCCCACTTGAGGTTCACGGTTCCATTGATATGGAAGCTGTGGTCCCACTTCTCATCATAATTTGCGGTAGCGCGGGGGTTCTCACCGCTGTTGACGGCGGAATTACCCACGAAGTCACCGTTCTCATCGGTCAGCGGGTACCAGGGCGGGGTCGTCTCACCGGTCCAGATCGGGTTCGCAGTATAGAGCGACTGCATAGGAACGTCGGACTGCTCGGTGTAGGCGAGGTTGAAGCGGACACCTGACTCAAGGTTGGGCAGAAGCTTGTAAGAAGCGTTGATACGGCCCTGGAGACGCTTGAAGAAGACGCCGTAGAACACACCCTTGGTATCGTGATACGAGAATGAAGTATAATACTTGGCCTTGGAGTTACCACCGTTGGCGCCGATCTCATATTCCTGAGTTGTACCGATACGGGAGAACTCGCGGAGCGGATTGTAAAGTTTCTGGTTGAGGAGCGAGAGCGGGCGATAGAAGCTTCCGGACGGATCGTCAGGATTGAAGCCTGCGTTGATGATAGCCTGCCTCTGGTAACCGAGGAGCTCGGAAGCAGTCATCATACGGAAATCGCCGTCGGGCTGCAGCCAGTTCATACCGTATTTTGCACGGGCGATGAACTGCGCGCGGCCTTCCTTACCGGACTTGGTAGTCACGAGGATGACTCCGTTTGCGGCCTGGGAACCGTAAGCTGCTGCCGCAGCCGCATCCTTAAGGACCGTAATGGACTCGATATCGTTCGGGTTCAGTGCGGTAAGGGCGGAGTTCTGGTTGGCCTCGTAACTGATATCACCGGTAATGACCGGAATACCGTCGACGACCCACAGAGGAGCGGCGGATGCATTGATGGAACCGGTACCGCGGATACGTATCTGCGAGACAGATCCGGGCTGTCCGGAAGTCGCGGAAATCGCAACACCGGCGAGTTTACCCGAAAGGGCCTTGTCAACGGAAGTCACGGGCTGAGCCGAGATGACCTCGCCCTTGACGGACGAAACCGATCCCGTAACGGCCTCTTTCTTCTGGGTACCATAGGCAACCACGACCGTTTCTTCGAGCATTGTGGCGTCCGTTTCCATCTCCACGTTGATGAACGATCTTCCGTTCACGGGGACCTCCATGGTCTTGTGTCCCATGTCCGTGAAAACCAAAACAGCATCTTTAGGGTTCGCCACCCTGACGGTATAGGAGCCGTCAGGACCAGCCTGGACTCCCGTCAAAGTGCCCTTCACCTGGACGAACGCGCCGGCGATGGGTTCGCCTGTACCAGCGTCCGTCACGATACCCGACACCTGGTTCTGCGCCAAAAGCGTCGTCGTGAAAAGCATCAATACCGCCGTCAAAAAAACTGTGATTTTTTTCATAAGCGATAGATTAATTGGACATAAATATTAATAAAATAAAATAGGTATATACACGTACTTTGCCGTAGCCTCCTTCAGAGGAGCGACTTTCCTGCAAAGATTGGAATTAATTTTTTTATTTGCAACACTCCATTTCAACCTTAAACTATGGCAAAAACCACTCAAAACCGGAGTTTTGCGATATTTTTGACACCCATCGCTAAAATACCGGTTAAGATTTCGCAGTAAATATACCAATATTTTTACAAATTGAAAGCAAATTATTTTTAAAAAAATTTTAATATTTCATTGTTTTCTTTTCCTTTGGCCAGAACGATAACAAATTGTAAGCGGAGGAAGGGTGTCATTTTATGCCGGTTATTGCATAAGCGGTATTTTTTTTGTTATATTTGCAAGCTAACGCTCTACCTGAAGGGCTCATGGAATTTGAAACATAAATTGAACTGAAATGAAAAGGATAGCAACCATCGTAGCAGCCTTGCTGCTGGGCATCACCGCCTTTGCCGACGATTATACGCCCACGACCACCTGGCCATACATTTATGAGGATTTCGTCCCCGGTGAGATAGTTACTACGGCGGGCGGCAAGAAGAGCCTCAAGATAAACATAAGCCTCGCCAAGGCGAATGTCCATTTCATTGACGGAGACATGATCAGCGAGCTCAGCAACTTCGACATCGCATCCGTCAAGATCGGTTCCGACACTTATGTCAATGCGGCCGGCAAACTGATGAAGGTCCTTGCCGAAAACGAAAACGGCTACGTAGTTGAAGGCTATGACGTCGATTTCGCCAAGCTGAATTCCACCGGCGGCGCCTACGGAAGCTCTTCCAACACCCTCGGAACGATGAACCTCAGTTCGCTCGAGGTAATCGGCGCATCTTCCACCGGCCAGGGCGGAAGCGTC
>JAEEGL014988893.1_pt1 | contig 21512 bp, 17 predicted proteins | sample 9134231 | NCBI WGS metagenome assembly JAEEGL01 (sample SAMN16246548, study PRJNA631951) | gut metagenome | biome: gut microbiome; feature: rumen; material: fiber-attached | host: Bos | place: Iran: Karaj | collected 2018-10
TTTAAGTGCTTCTATATATTCACGTTCTGAATAAGCACATAACAAAACATCTACATCATAATCAAGATTATCAATAACAAAACTATTATATGCTTTAATACAATATTTAGTTGAAATAGCAACTGGATTTTCCAAAGAACCTCCAAATATTCCAGAACTAATTAAAGGAAAAGCAATAGAATGATAATTGTTATTTTTTAATTCAACTAGTGAATTATAATATGCATCACATAATTCTCCAAAAGCTTCTTTATTTCTTCCAAAATCAGGACCAACAGCATGAATAATTATTTTAGCATTTTTAATATTAAATGCAGGAGTTGCAATTACAGAACCATCCCTAATTGGTAATTTATATTTTTGACATGCTTCATTTAACTCAGGACCTGCTTTCATTAAAATTGCACGTGCCACTCCTCCACCATGCATCATATATCCATTAGCTGCATTAACAATTGCATCAACATTTTGTTCAACACAAGAACCATTAATTATTTTAAAACTACTCATATATACTCCTTTCAATTAATGTAAACCATAATCATTTTCATGTTCTTGATTATATCTTTCATTAAACATTCTCCATATTCTAACAAAACCATATTCTTCATCTTCATTAGCATGTGTTATTTCATATGGGATTTTTCCTTCTTCAAATATAAAATCAGCATCCAATATTACTAAATCACCTTTTCTAAGTTGAATACCATCACCCACCATTGGATATAATCCAAGCACTTCATCAGATGGAGCTAATTCTTCATTCCAATGTATTACATTATCTTTTCTTAATCTTCCAACATTTCTTGCTTCAATATCCATCCATTCAAGTCCAATGTCTCTCATTTTACTATATAAACCATATAATTCTTCTTCATTTACATCATCTCTAGTTAAAACATCAACACGTTCAACTGCTTCAATAAATATACCCTCATACCATTTAGTACCATCAATAGAAAACTTTTTTCTAATAAGAGGTGTCAAAACAAATGGATTATTAGGATAAGTTAGAGATGCTCTAGATCTACCTAATTTAATTATTTTATCCCCAACTTGAAAAGCATATACAAATGCCCCATGACCAATTAATTTAATATCAGAGTATTCTACACCTTCATTAGAAGCAACCTCACTAAAAACCATTCTTATAAGATCTTTAATAGCTTGTCTTTCTTTAAGTTGTTCTTCATTTAACACATTTTCCCTTAAAGCAGTTTTATTAAATACACCATATAATTTATCTATAATTACATCAAAATTAGAATTGATATATTCTTTTCTTTTCTCTTCAAGTTTTTCTTCACCATTCATATCACTAATAAATCTATCAAATAATTCAAGTGGTGAATAATTATTAATGATTTCATCAAAATGATTAATAACATAATCAATTATTTTATTCTTTAAATCACCTGAATATAACGATGCTAATGACATTAAATTCCTTGGAGATATTTTCTTTAATACTGTATCTATATTATTAGCCATATACTCTTTAATTTTATTTTGAGATTCTATATCATCCCTAACTAAAAAGAATAAATAAAAAGTATCATCAATATTCTCAATAAAGAAATCTAAATTATCATATAATATATTAATTCTATCTTTAGAATAACTACTAACAATTGAAGATAAAATGTTTTTTACAACATCAGGATTTTTTATTTTAGTAGATATTCTTTTTAAAAATAAACTTCCTAACTTAGTATCACAAAAACATATATCTTTAAAAATACTCATCATATCTCTTTGAGTTAAATCTTTAGAAGCTAAATATTCCACTATTTTTTCATCATAAAACTTTTTAGTATCTAAAGCACTCAAAATAGTAGAATAATTTATACCATTTTTATAAGCATCTAATTCATATAAACCTTTTTTAACTTGATCATTAAACCCTTCAAGTTCATTAATTCTAACAATATACAACCATCTATAATTAGAACTATTAGTATATTTTATAAATTCCGGTATTAAACCAATAAATTCTTTTCTTTTACTTGGAAACAAAATAAACTTTGATTCCATATCAATAAAATCATAAAGAGGAGTATAATCACCATTAGTTTGACAATTATGTAATACTTTTTCATATCTATCTCTAAATGTACTCATATATTTCCTCCTATTGTCTTTATTATAACATAAATATAAAAATTACTTTCTTATATATTTACATTTAGGATAATTTGAACATCCATAAAATTCTTCACCAATATGTTGACCATGCTTTGCTTTTCTTAAAACTAATTCTGAACCACATAATGGACAAGTTAATGCACTAGAATTATTCGAATCTTTTTCATCTTGAATGCTTTGAGCATCTATGTCACTTATTTTCTCGTTTTCGTTATTTATACTTTCATCTTTTGTTTCGATATTGTTAATAAGTGAGTCTTGATGTACAACTGAAACTCTCCCTATTAAGTGATTATTAATATTATTTATATGTTGTTGTTTCATTTGTTCATCTACTTGAGTAAATGGATATAAATCATTAAATATTTTTTCTATTTGAACATTATCTAATATATCTGGAGAATTATTGAAAATATGAGAAATTAGTTTATTTATATTATAACGATTTACAACATAAACATCAGATTTTTGAAGATTTATGTTTTTTAATGTACATCTATCAGAAAAAACAATCACTGAGAATATTGGAATTGTTGTTTCAATTAGTGATTTAAGATATTTAACATGTGTACTATTTTGAAAAATTGGATTATAAAAACTTTCTTTGTGGCTTCTCCTTCTTCCTTTTGGAAGAGTTTGATACCAGTATTTTTGATTTTCACTACCAAAGATCCATCCACTATAATTTTTACTTTCAAACACAAATAATCCTTTGCGTGAAATCATTAAAACATCTATTTCAGTTGTTTCTTCATTTCTTTTAGGAACATAAATATTAAATAAAAATTTTGCTCCATCATATTCAAAATTTTGAAGATATTTATAAATTAAATATTCACCATATCTACCTGTATTATATCTAGTACTAAAATATGATTTTTTAGTAATGTTATAATATGATTCTTTTTTAAACTTTTTACTTTCTGTATAATTTATTAAAACTACTATAAGTATAGGTATCAAAACTATAGGATTAAATAGAATAATAAATAGTACTTTAAAAAATGATACAATTTGTTCAAACATTTTTTACACCCAACAAAATTATATCAAATTTATATTTAAAAAGCTCATTAAATATCAAAAATAATAGTTTAATTGCTCTTTTATTTGTTGTTGTTGATTATTAACAAAACAAAAATTAGTCTTTCGACTAATTTTATTTATTTAAAACTAATTTTTCTAATTTATGTTGAAGTTGATATAAAGAATCTTCTTGAGTGCCATCACCATTTAAGTCCTTAACTGCTTGTAATATTATTTGTTTTTTAGATGGTGTACTACGATCTAACACTTCAGTTTTAGTATCAGCTTCATATATACCTAATGTACCATCATCTCTTGTTCTTGAATAATACCTTTTATTTGTTAAACTTGATGAAAAAGATATATTTTTAAAATGATGTCTATTTTTAGCAAGTTCTCTATTCTTATTAGCAGTTCTCTCTTCTTGTTCCTCTTCTTTAGATGGATTATGCAAATGTAATCTTTCTCTAGTACCACTAATAATTGCAATATCCTCTAACAACTCATAAGCATCTTCAGGAGATATCAAATAAAACTCTCTTATTCTAACTTTATCATCTACAGTATCAACACTTCTTAAATCAGAATTTAATTTATCAATTATTTTATGTAATACTTTATCAGCAGATTGAGTTTCAACATCATATGTAGCATATTTTCTAAAAGTAAATGGAACAGCCTCAGAATTGTTTAATTTATTAATTCTTTCATCAACGTTTTTTGAATATCCTATCTTTACATAATTAGGAAAAGATGGATTAGTCAAAACATATATTGAACCTACAATTTTATCTTCCATATTATTCCTCCAATTAAATTATAGCATATTTTAAATGGGATTAAAATAAGCAATTTGCTCTCTTCAGGGGGTCCGCTTTTTTACCGTTTTGCCTCTTATACAAAAATTTAAAAAGTCCGTAAAATAAAGCTTTGCGAGCACTCTTCAGTTTATAGGAGTTTATAGAAATACATATAAGCGTTAATGTAAAAGTTAATGTAAAAATAAAAACCGGGTAAGATTTTTCATACCTGGTTTTATATTAATTGTTTTGTTCATCTAATTCGATATCGTACAAGAAAAATCTAGCTCTTGTTAATCCAACATATTTATAACTATATTCAGTGTTTTTACTATGAACATAGAATATAACATTAGATTCCATACCTTTATACTCAGAAGTTTTAAATATTCCAATATAATTACAATCTTTTGTTGGAACATCATTTTTAACTAACAGTTCATTTTCATCAAATACCAAATTATCATATAAATTATCATCTACAACTATATTAATATATTCATTTGGAACCTTATCTTTTTTTGTTAAAGTACTTATAACTTGAATAATATACTTTTGTATCTGATTAGTAGTTCTAAGCGATATATATAATGGTTCTGGACCATCTACTTGATTCGAAAAAGATGTTTCACCTAGAGATGTTCTAGCTTTAGCCCAGTCATATATATTCTTTGTATTTCTTAAGTTTTCAGTTAATATATATGAAGGATTATTCATCATAAATTTGTCTAATGTTTCATCAAGATTGTTTAAATAAATATTTTGTTCATCATCATAAAAAACATAAAACTTGCTATGACTATCTTTTATTAGTAAATCCCTAAGAAGAAACGCTTCTTCAGGTGAAAAGTCTTGGCCTTCATCAACTATAATTACACTATATCTCTGTTGATCTGTTATATTATAATTTTCTATATCTAAAATATTTAACTTCTTTTTTAATTCTTCAAAAGATATTATATTTAAATTACTATAACTTTGTATATTTTTTAAATTGTTAAAATAATTTGCTAGTAAATCACTTTTACTAACTAATAATGTTGGTCTAGAATAGCCAATACCATTTAGACATGCCATTTTATATGCGATCCAAGACTTTCCAGTTCCTGCTGCACCTTTCATGGCAAATTCATTATAATTTGATAAAAGATTAATAATATTATCTTGAACCTCATTAATTTTATCTAATTCAGCCTTTTTATATTCAATTAGAGCTCCTTTAGAAGCCTCAATTGCATATGTTCTTTTAAACATTTCGCACAATTTTTTTCTTGATTCTTCAACAAATAATTCTGGTAACGAATTATTTTTCTTATTCCAATATAGAAAACATTTCTTAATACACTCTTCGAGATTTTCCATATCATTAATATCTATTGTAGTTTCAGGGACTTGATTAAAGTATTGTTCAACATTTGATTTTAACTCATAATTAGGAAAGGCTGCCATGAAACCATACACGCCTTTATATTCATTATTATATATACTTTCATAATTATTTAAGAAATATCGCATACTATTTTCAGCTTGTTGATATGCAGAAATTCTTTTAACTATATTATCACCATCAGCATTATAAACAATATACTTATCATTTTCATGAACATATTTTACTCCGCCTTTTACTTCTATACAAATAAACCCTTTATTTCTATCAACGATAACAAAATCTGATTCAGAATTTATTCTTTCTCCGGAATCATCTTTAGAATACCATACAACTGAATAAAATACTTCATAGTCATTTGAAAGTTGTCTTTTAAGAGATTCAAACAATTTTTTTTCTGATAGAGAATTAAATTGATAAACATAATTAGGATGCATTATTGCCATATTATATCTCCTCCCAGAAATTGATTATCTTTTCAGATTCAGTTTCATATCCATATAATAATCTTCTACTTAAATCTTTATTAAAATGTTCACATGCAACTTCATCTAAGAATGAACAAGCACAACAACTTCCATCACTTGTATTCATGCATAAAGGATCGAATGTGCAAGTTTTATTATCATTATATGTATCTCTTAATAATTCATATAAATATTTATCAAAAGTTTGAGTAATAGCACCTAAAACTGCACCCTGATTTGTTTGAGAATAGATTAAAATTGAACAAGCATTAACAAATATCATTTCGCTCATTGAACTTTTATCTATTCCGCAAAATTTACTTATAGTATTAATAAACATATGAGAAATAGTATGTAATAATTTATAAACGCATTTAGTATATAAGTTAACCATTTTACCATTTTCCTCATCAATATCTTGATACTTTTTAATAAGTCTTGAATCGATTTTATCTTTATCCATAAACCATGCAATTAATTGTTCATCAGTTAAATCTTGAAAATTAAATTGATGCGATTCTTCAAAGGTATTCTTTAAATAGTCATAAATAGCCCTTTTATCAATATCAATCATTATTCCTTCAGTTTTAGTTCTGATATTATAAAATGCTGGAATACCTGGATTATGTCCTTTAAAAGCACATAATTTTAATGGTTCATTTTCTTTCATTAAATCTTCAGGAGATTGATATTTTCTAGTATAGCCATAGGCAGTATTTATTATTTCAATATTAGCAACAGAAAAAATATTTGATATTTTTAATGCCTTTATCATATCTAGTATTTCACTCGGTTCAGAAATTCTTTCACATTTAATAGCATTGTTAATAGATTCATCTAGTGAAGTTACAATCTTTCTTTTTAAAGTATTATACTCCAATATTTTATAAACAACTTCATCATCGATATCAGTTTCTATCAAAGTATTATTTTGTGCATCTCCTTGAATAATGTTATTTAATAAATCACCAAAATCAGCAGTATCTTCTATTCCTTGTAAAGGATTGTTTTGTTTATTCTTTATTAACGCTGCCCTATTTTTAAATTCTTCATCATTTATTTTTCCAATTTGTCTTTCTATTATTAAATCTTGACCTTCTTTACTTTCACATAATGAAGCATCATTATCATCAGTTAGTTTTACAGATGTTATAATTCTTGGATAAAAGGCTTTAGGGTCAGTTGCATTCTCCATTGAACACAAATTACCACATATACATCTTTTAGGTTTTATTCTTTCACTTTCACCTTTTGAATTAACAAAACCATCTTTCCTATTAGCAAAATATCTATACTTATTAGGATCTAAATCATAACTATCTATTGGATATGATAATCCGCAAGAACACGCCCATATACGATTATATTGTAATAATCTTCTGCCTTTATGTTCACACTTATCATTTGTACAAATCATCTTTGAAATATCGTTATCGTTTTCAATAAATTTTATATTTCCACATTTAGGACAATAAAACATTTTCGGATTTATATGACCATAGATTTGAGTCCTATCTTCATTTTTATAGTTATGTGCCTCTAAGAATTCAACTTGTTTTCTATTTCTAATTAGATTTAATAAAGAGCCATCAACCTCGACCTTATTGTTTGAATCACTCTTAAAATTTACTATATCTGGAATGATTTGACTGACTATCTTAGGATAATATACATCTCCAATATCAATTTCATCAGTTTTCCAATATTCTATTTTTAATACCGTTTTATCAGCTTGTTTATATTTCAATGAATCACGAGCATTACATGTGTATGTTATATAAGCACCTGGTAATGCGTTATACAATGATTGACTTTCACTCCTCTTCATCTGAATCACCTCCGAATTTTATACCAATTTCATATGTTCTATCAACATCTCGCAAACTTGTCATTGGTCTATACTTGTTATTCATAAGTAAAGAAATATTTTCGGTAATCTTTTGATTATGAGTTAAACCATTATCTATTTTTTCATGAAGATTTTTTATAATAGTATATAATTCGACTTCAATATTTTTCTTAAACACATAATCTAATGAATTAGAATCAACGACATTTTCACATCTATATATTTTAAATAATATATCTTTTACTGCATCATAGTTATTTCTATCAAAAGTGTTATTCTTTATAAAGAAATTATGGATTTGACCAACTGTTTCATAAGATTTATTATTTAAAAAACCAAAATGATGTTTCATAACACTTACAAATATACCAGGAAGTGTATGATGCATTGCAGCTATACTTTTAGAATTTAAACGAGTTTCATCAATTAGATAATCTTTAAACTCATGCATCATATTAAAATATTTTAAAAATGATACATCTCTATTTTTAGCTAATCTTATTATATCAATTACAACTCCTGTATAAGTTCTTCCTACACGAGAATAAGATTGAATATATTCAGCAGTATTACTTGGTACACCATAGAAGAAAATGTTGTTAAAATCTCTAGAATCAACACCATGAGAAATAGTGCTGGTAGCTAAAACCAAATTATTTGCGATAATTTTATTTCTTTCGCTTTCCATATTTGCAAGTGATTCTTTAATTTGTGAGAATTCTTCGTCACCAGTCATTCTAACAATATTGAATTGCGCATCTGGAATATTCAACAAACGACCACTATTTGCTTGTTGTTCAAAAGTATTTCTTAAATTATTATTATCTTTTTTTGATCTAGTATATATTATTGAAGTCCAATAGAAGAAAATCATTTTCTTAAACTCTTCAACAGACAAATCATATTTAGTATTATATTTTTCAGGATTCATATACATTTCATACAACAATAATCTTAATGTAGAAACAGAATATTCAATTCTAGCATTGATGGAGTCACCAAATGGAGCATATCCCAATATTATTCTAGATATGTCAGTATTTGATTTATATGCATAAAAATTGCTACCATCTTTTTTTGTACTAGGTGATGGGAATATTCGACATTCTTTACCATATAATTCTTTTACTAATATCTCAGCTCCAGAAATAGTCGCAGTAGCGCCAATATATTTAATCTTTTTAGAATATCTATCATCGTTTGTTTCTTTCATTATATATTCCATTAAAGATTCATAATGAGATGAAAACACGCCTAAACTTTCTTTTAACAAATGAATTTCATCTTGAATAAATAATGTTGGAGCTAAAGATGGTTTTTGTTCAGCATAAACATCTACAACACTATCATTAATATCACATAAACACTTATTATTGTAAGTAAAACCATGTTTTGGACATCTATATTTTGATAAACCTAATAGATTTCTAAATTCATCTTTAAAACTAATGGAAGCAAGTTTATCAACTGTACTAACAATAACCGTAGGTAAAAATCTATAAATATCATCATCAACAATATATAATGGAAGAACATAAGAACAATTACTGCATTTATGTTCTAAAACTTTTCTATTGCTATTGTATTTTATTTCTACATTTCCACCACATTTAGGACATCTATTAATTAGAGTTAAATCATCTTTATGTTCATATATTTTTTCAATTTCATCTTCATTAATTTGGTTAGGTGTATTACTTGAACCAACAAAATATCCAATTGAAAAAGGCTCTGAATTTTTTAACGGTTCATAGTTTTTCATAACATTATTAGCTTTGTATAAAACATTAAAAGTTCTTTCTAATTGTTGAATTGAAAGTAATCTAAGTGGATATTTAATTATTGTATTAACTCCAAACTGCTTACCAGTTAATCTGTCATAGAAACATGATAATACTACTGTACCTAAAAATGCTTCTGTTTTTCCACCACCAGTTGGGAAGAATATTATTTCTGCCTCTTCTTCTTCAGAATAATTATATAATTCTGACTTTAATAAATCTTTATTATCATTATAAACAATATCAGAAACCATCGAAACGATAAAAACTAATTGGAATAATCTCCAGCTAGAAAAAGAATTGTTTTCAAATGTTTTATTCATTAAAATAAATGCTTGCATAATTGATTTAAAATCAGGGTCAGATAAAATATCAACTCCTCTTTTAAATCTTTTTAATTCAAACTTAAACTTATTAACATCTTTTAAATATTCTTCATTATCAGTATTTACAGACGATATAGTTTCGTAATAATCTGTCATCGCCTTTAATATAACATTCAAGTTTGTAATTGGGTCTTCTTGTAAATTTTTAAAATTAGTATTGTCTTTTAAATTATCATTAGTAAGAAGTCTCATTTCGATATATTTTGGAATATTTTTTGTTATTATTTTATTATCAATACATTCTGCAGAAAGCCATTCACCTTTGGTTTTAACTCTAGGATCTACTTTATAAGATTTTTCAAAATTATCTAATACAATAGATTCAAATTCAAGACCATCTTCTGCAGTTATTTCAATTCCACTGTTATATAATGGAATACAATATTTTTTTAATTCGAAATCTTTTGCATAATAATCTTGAGACTTTTCAGTAACATTTCTGATAACAACAGTAACGATGTTTTTATTTACATCTTTAGTTTTTTCTAAAGACATTGTACCTTGAAATTGCCATTTAATATTAGCAGGAAATATTTGTGAATCAACATTACCAGTATGTTGTTTTATATACTCATCGTATTTTTCTTTACTTTCAAGTGCATCTTTTGATATTTCTCTTGTATTAAAAAATACCGCATCAGAAAAATCAACACTATCATATAATCTATTATTAATCTCATCAGAAAAATCTATTTGTTTCTTAGTTAATAGTTCCTTCTTTGAAATAGATATATTCTTGATAATATCATCTAGTCTAATTCGTTTATATTTAGGAACAATATCGTGTTTAGAAAACACTTCATGTTCTTCCTCTTCTACGCTTGTTAAATCTTGTTTTTTAATTTCCTCATCTAATTCATCTACATACTTTTTTTCTTCTTCATATGTTGGAACAACATTATAGTAAAAATTACCTTTCAAATTAAGATTCATAATTCCTTCTTCATTTGAATTAACATAAAATTGAACCTTAATCATTCTCATTTGAAGATATCTTGCAACCTCTGAATCATCATATCCTGAATCAAGAATACCTATTGCAATTTTTTCAGTAGGTCTCTTGCCAATTATATAATCATCATGTTCTCCATTTCCACTTAATTCATCTAGATATTTATCTACTAAGTCTAAACAGAACTTTTGATATGTTTCATTTTCATTCATTATCTTCACCTACCAATTTCAAAAATTGAGAAATTAAATTTGTATTTTTTGTTTTATTAAAATCATCTATAACAATTAATACTTCTCTCGCTCTAGAACAAGCAACGTATATGTTTTTTAAATATTTTATAAATTCTCTTTTTGTTTTATTATCTTGTTCTAACAAATCTCTCATTGTACTTATTTTGATTTTATCTTTAGTTTCTTTCATCATATTCATACCGCATATGATAACAGCTTTAAAATCTAATCCAATAGATTTACCAATAGTACCAATTCTAATACCATCTTTTGTAAGTTTTGAATCAGTAAAATCACAAAATTGTATTCCACTTTTTCTCAAACTTTCTTCTACTTTATAAATAACATAATTCTTATGGAATTTTGAATTATCCCAAGGAGTAAGTATAAGTATATCGTTTTGAACAAAATGTTCTTTTACTAATAAATCCCTTATTATATTTATAACAAGTTGTATTTCTTGATTTTGATCACTAATATCGTAATAACGTGGTACATAATTGCTTTTTAATTTTGATTTACCTGAAATAATAGTTTTATGTTCCTCTAAATATGGTATTTTTAATATATCAACATAATCATTAATTCTTGATACCATTTTATTCGTTACCTTAGCAATTTGCTCGGTATTTCTATAATTTCTCTCCATCATAATTTTTTTAAAATCATAATTACCAATATAAAAATCATCGGAAACACTCTCATCAGTTTCATCGTCTTCATCAATATCATAATCATCAGCAGCAGAACTGATTTGTTGATAATAATCTCCAGCTATTACCATATATTTATTATCATCTAACAATTCTAAAAATGCTGCTATGTACTCTTCACTTAGTTGTTGCATCTCATCGATAAAAATGCCACCATATCTTTCAACAATTTTACCAGTACTAACCTTATTTACAAATTCTCTTCTTCTGTATTCAAATTTTTTTGTAGAATCCGGGTCTTCATATTGACTATATTTGTCCTCTATAAATTTATCTAATGTAGATATTCTTAAATTCGCCCTAATTTTTCCTGTATTCGCAGAAAGTATTCTTATATCTTCAGCCAATTTTGAATTATAACAAATTATCATAAATATTTTATCTGGATTAGCAGAAGCCAATTCATATGCTTTAGCAAGTAAAAGTATTGTTTTACCAGAACCAGCCGCAGCTTTCAGATAGCTTCTTTGATCAAGTTTAGCTAGTATTTCCTTTTGAATATCGTCTAATTCATATGATTGTTCTGGCATAAATTTTAACTTATTTAATACTACATTCTCTATCTTAGAATTTGTATATTGAGGAATTAGCATTTGAAGAATACCAAAGTGAATGTCCTTTGTTACATTTTCCTCAGTTGATTTATCATTTAATTCTTTTAATCTTTCAAAAAACATATCTGAATTACATACCATATTATTACTATTTAATTTGCTATTGATCATAGCATATCTTTCAGAACTATTAGACTCAAAAATATAGAACCTTGAATAATTAATATTTAGACTAGTACCATTGTCAGAAATAAATGATGACGAACATAAAGTTTTATATATTGAATCAGAATTAATATCATCAATAAAATCTTTCATAAGTTCAGCATCTGTAAACAAATCAGAGTCAAAACATTTGAAAACAATAACACCATAATTTTTAGATATAATTAGATTATATTTTTCAAATAAGCCTTCACGATTTGTATTCACATTTATGTACAATTCATAGTCAAAATCTCTATCTCTTAAACCATTTAATATAGTACTTAATTCTTTATTATCAACTTTAATATCATAGAAAGGAAAAATATTTAATTTATGAATAAAGTACTTACTTATTTTTAATTCTTCTTCTGAAGAGATTTCGTAGATTCTCTTATCTTTTGCATTAATCAATTCTTTATATTCTAAAGAAATTGTTCTTTCAGGTTCTTTTTTTAGTTTTAAGGCACTGTTATTTTCTAACACGACTCTCCACCTAGAATGTAAAATATCATTAGAATCAGTTATATATACTATATCTCCGCTTCTAAATGGAACCTTATCCTTTTTTAATATTAGAGATGTGAAACCTATCATATTCTTTTTTCTTTTATATATATAAAATCCCATACTACCATCTCCATACATCAAAGTTTATAATCATTTAAATTATACCATATAAACAGTAATTTTGGGTATAAATAGGTAAATATTTAATATTGAATATTTTATTGATATAATTAATTTAGGTGAGTATTATGACAGATTATAGTAGATACAATAGTTTTATTAAAAAAAACAGTCGTCCATATAGTTATAGAAACGTTAGCGACCACAAATTTCAAAAAAAAGAAAAATGGATAAAGAAAACATTTACGGGTAGAGAAACAATAGTTCCAGGCGACAAAATCAAACTATTATTTGATGATTCAGAAGAAATAGAAATATATACAATTGTTGAAAATTATATGGAGACAAAGCCAAAAGGTTCTAACAATCCTAAAGGTGATATTAGAAAACAAGAATATAGAGAAGTACCATCAAAAACAATAGATACTAATGAATTATCAACAATGAGTGACATGTATGATTTAATAAAAAATAAACGAAAAAATGATATAGTACATTATAAAGGGCAATCAATTAAAATAATAGATATAATAAAAAAAAGTATATAAACTAATATATACTTTTTTATTTAAGTTCTTTTAAAACATCATTATCTAAATCATTTATACTGTATAAAGTTTCTAATTCATTAAAAGTCTCTTCAAGATTCTTTCTAGCTCCTATCCAACCTATTCCATCAGTGAACCAAATAAATGTTACGCCATTTACTTTTTTAGATTCTTCAGCTAGCATCTTATAACTTCTAGCTGTTTCATTTAACTTAGAACCACCAGATGAATAAAAGTTTGTTTCAATTACATAAACTTGATTATTTGTTTTAATAACAAAATCAAATCTTTTTGTTGATGTATTATTACCAGACATTTCAGATAAATCTAAGTTCCATTTTTCTTCTATATCTTTCAAATACATTTCTTTAAAGTATGATTCATTTTTCTTATAACCAGCTTTAATAATATAGCTTTCAACTAAATCTTCCATTAGATGACCACCTCGATTTTTTCTTCCATTTGAATCAAGGCCAACTTCAACACCTAATAGATAATCATAAAGATTATTTATAATATGTTTTTGTAGTAACTCAAATAAACCGGTTTCTCTCATGAATTTAATATAATCACCAACTGAATAAACCATTTTATTAAATTTGAACAAATACTCATTTGTTGAATCTTTTATAAAAATCTCATTAGATCTTACTGCAAGTAGTAATGGAATAACTTCTAAAGTTTCCGGATACTTTAATATAATATTTTCAAATTCTTTTTCAATATTTTTGCTTCCTATTAAAGAATTTAATATATTTAATTCTACTTTATATTTTTCAGCTGATTTATATATTTTATCAAAATCAACGTAATAACCATAATTAGAAATACTTGTTTTAAAATGTCCAAACCATTCATTAAAATCTCGTTTCATAGGTTACTCTCCTTCAAAGAAATCAATATCAAGTGTTTTGATTTCATATACATTTTGAATTCCACATCCAACATTATATTTAATCATAAGGTTGGCAAGCTTCTTACCATCAATAAGAATTAATCCCACAGAATCTGCATATTCAATTGCATCAGATGTAAAGCGACTTGTAGTTATAAATACTCCCTTTTTTACATTTTTTTGAACAGATAAAGCACCAACAAACTTTTGAATTTCTGGTCTTGAAACAGCATTATCTAAATCATATCTTTTAGCTTGTATTAGTATATTATTAATTCCTAATTCATCATCTAAAACAATACCATCAATTCCTTTATCTCTACATCTCTGAGTAACATAAGAATTTTCTTTTTTTCCATACCCCATTGAATTTATTAATCTAACAGATAACTCTTCGAAAAAATCGGAATCTTTTTTTAAAATTTCAGATAATAATTGATCCGATAAATCTTTGTTTAACTCATCTATTGCTATTTCAATTAATTCTTGAGGAGTTTTTTGTTCTTCTATTTGGTTATCAATAATACTATTTTCAATAGAACTTCCTTTTTTAAAGTTTGCAAAAGATTCATAGTTCATCAAATACTCATTATTAATGATAACATCAGAATTTAGGACCTCTAATCCAGAATCAGTAATACAGAATATTCCTCTTTTACTACTATTTATTAGCCCGGCTTTTTTTAAATATGTAGCTGTCCAGCCAACTCTATTATTAAATACATTATGACCAGATTCCAAAGTTGTACTTAATGCATCAATAGACAAATTTCTTTTTTTAGCAATAATATTTCGAATTTCATTAATTGAATGTTCATTTTTATCATTTATTATTTCTAAGAATTCTCTGTACATCTCATTATACTTAGGTATTTCATTTTTCATCTACTTTTACTTCCTTCCTTCTTATAGTTAAGTCTAAATATTCTTTTTCCATATCTATTCCTATATATTTTCGTTTTAATTTATTTGCAACAATACCAGTAGTACCACTACCATTAAAAGGATCCAATATTAAATCGCCTTCATCAGTACTTGCTAGTATTAATTTTTCTAAAATAGCCATTGGTTTTTGAGTTGGATGTTTACCACATTTCTTTTCGCTAGGTTTTGTCAATGATGATTCCCAAACATCTTTAGCTTGTTTACCACCATTTAATTCTTTCATTAATTGGTAATTAAATTTATGTTTAGCTTTCTTAATATCTTTTTTTGCCCATAATATTGTTTCAGTCGAATGAACAAAATACCTACAACTAATATTTGGTGGAGGATTCAACTTTTTCCAAGTAATATTATTAATTATTTTAAATCCCTCTTGTTCAAGTGCCATACCAATTGAATATATATTATGAAGCGTACCACTTATCCAAATAGTGCCTTCATCTTTCAATACGTTATAACACAATCTAATCCATTCTCTATTGAATTGATGTTTTTCTTCAATACCAATTTTTTTATCCCAAGCACCTTTATTAACAGAAACCATCTTTCCACCACTGCATGATATACCATCACCAGATAAGAAATATGGAGGGTCTGCAAAAATCATATCTACACTATTCTTTTTGATTTTTTTTAATTCTTCTAAGGAATCGCCTAATATCAATTTAAAATTTTTTTTATTGTAGTAATACTTACTTGCCATAGATATTAGACCTCCCATCATAATTACAAATTATCAAATTTTTCTTCTTTCTTATAGTTAGTAATTATAACTTCTTCTACTTTACCTCTGTTTTTAGAACTAGCTCCAATATTTCTTTGAGCTTCAACATAATTAAAGTTGAATCCTTTATATAACTCTTTAATAAGTTTTGTATTATAATTTGATAACATTACATAACATCCTCTTTTATCTAAATCTTTAAATACTTCTGATAAACGTTTTTGTTCATCTTTTCCGAATCCATTTTCAGTATAGCTATTAAATGTTGAAGTATCAGAATCATAAGGTGGATCAAAATATATGAAATCACCTTTCTTTGCATTTTTTACTGCTTCTTCAAAATCAGTAGATAAAAGTTTAATATCATAAAAATTTAATAAACAATGAATTATTCCTAAGTTAGGTCCATCATATGTATTAACTTTTACTTTTTTACCAGATGGAACATTAAATTCATTCTTACTATTTACTCTATATAATCCATTAAAGCATGCTTTATTTAAATAAATAGTTCTTGCTGCTCTTTTATAATCAGCTAATTTATTAAATCTTTTTTTATCTCTATCTAAATCTCTTATTTCATAATAATACTCTTCTGAATGATTAGTTTCATGTTTGTTTAATTCACTGCACATATTAGCAAATTTATTTTCATCTTTAATACACTCATATACATTCATTAATTCAGTATTATAATCATTTATAACTGCTTTTTTTGGTTGAAGCTCATAAAGCATAGCTCCTCCGCCAACGAAAGGTTCATAATATGTTTTAAAATCTTCTGGAACAAGGCTAACCAATTTATCTATAATTGATCTTTTTCCCCCTGCCCATTTTACAAATGGTTTTGCCTTAAGCATGTCAATACACCTCACTATAGATAATTATACCATAATAATGAGTATTACCGTTAGTTTAATTGAGTTTTTTTAATATAATATTATTTAAATAATTAACATAAAAATTTCACCCCTTAACCACCCATATAATTCCCCACTTGTAATCATAATTCATAGTGATAAAATATAGTAAAATAGAAATATTTTAAATAAAAAGGTACATAAAAAGTACGCGTTAGGTACGGAAATGGTACGGAAATGGTACGGAAATGGTACGCAAAAAGTACGGAAAAGGACAATTGAAAGGACACCCATCATCGTGTTAAAACTGTATCATATGAAATTAAACTAAAAAGTTTCATAAAGTAAAAAAAATACATTTTTCGACAAAAAAGTACAAATCCTTATAAAATAAGGCCTTGCGAACAAAAAAGAACGAAAAAAACACAAAAAAAGAACAAAAAAAAGACTGAAAATCACCTGAAAAAGGTCTGAAAAACACCTGAAAAACACCTGAAATTCACCAGGTAAATGCACTTCCATTTTGAATTTCAATATGGTAAAATAAGTATAATCAGAAAAAATACCGAAGAAGATGAATTCACATCTTCTTTTTTGTTGTCCCATAAGTTAGGAGGTTAAAAAATATGAATAAAAAATATATCACATAATATGAACACTAATATTTCCTTATATATAAAGGAAATAATTAGATTAGTACCCACTACTAATCCCAAATTTTGCAAGTGCAAAATAAGTTTGATATCACACGAAAGCCTTATTTTTAAGGCCTTTTTTGTTGTGTTGATATCAATCTCTTATGCTCTTCTATAATTTGCTATTAAAAATTGCTGATTAGTGTGACAAATCGGCACATACGTGGGATTTTGAAAGGAGGTGATTTTATGAATAAAAGAAGAACTCATATAACTGTTGCTTTAGATATTGATAATAAAATTAAAGAATATGCAGAAGCAAGAAAGATCAGTTATTCAGAAGCAATTAGTCAAATAGTTATTCTAGGTTTTGGTAATACAGATATGATGAATAAAACTGATCAAATGAACTCACTACTAGATAGAATATATTCTAAATTATGTTATACAGTTGCACTACTTGAACAAAGTTATTCTGATTTTGATTGGGATAAAATTTCTGACCCAGAAGAGAGCAAAGCATTAAATCAATTTAAAGCAAAACTAAGCAAATACAAAATAGAAAAATAAGGAGGTGATGACATGCATAGATATGTAATCAGATTAAGAAAAGATTTATTTGACTTATTAAAAGTAGAATCTAATTCTAGAGGAATTAGTATTAATGACTTTATGACCTACTGTATTGAAATTGCTTTGGCAGAATACATAAATGATTCAGCCAAAGCATTTAGAGATATGGTAACAGATAAAGCGGTACGTAAAGAAAGGAAGAAGTTAAAAGATGAGCAAGAGTCATGGGAAAATGTATTATGATTTACTAGATGATAATCTGAGTAAGAGTACAATAGTACTCTTCACTCTCCTATTATCTAATTCTAATCAAAAAGGATATGCATATGGAACAAACAAATATTATGCAGAAAAGCTCAAATGTTCGACTAGAACTATATCTTCACTAATTAAAGCATTAGTTGATAAAGAATATATATCAATAGAACATCCAAAAAGTTTTAGAAGAAAAATATACATTAGAAAAAAATTTCTATCATAATAGAATATTAATTCTATGAATATAGAAGCTATAATCTAACATAATAAATAAACTAAATATATAAATATAATAGATATACAAAGGCCTTAGTAAAGGTAAAGGAGGTTTTGATGAGAGAAACAGTTGATTATATTAAATTTCATGGTGTTATTAGCAGTATTAGAAATAATGTGGATAAAGATTATGTTTGGTTCGATATTTGTCAGAAAGAGCCATATAAAGATAAGAATGGTATAGATAGGACTAACCTATCTTTTTTTAGTGCAAGAATGTATATTGAATATACACATAAAATTGAATTAAGAGTTGGTAAAGATGTTTATGTGGAAGGAATACCTAAAGGCTATGTAGATAAAAATGGTCGTAGGCAAAACTATATACATGTTTTAGGTATTAATGGATTAGATGTTAATAAAGAACCTCCACTCTACGGTGATGGATATTGGAATGGACAAAAAATCGAAGATCCAAAAGCATCACCAGAAGAAATTGCTGAAATGGAAAGATTAATAAATGAAATCACAGGGGGGTGAATAACATGAATGCACAAGATATATTAAAATTGATAACTAAACAATGGTGTAATCTATCAGATCTAATGAAGTTATTAGGATGTGGAAGGAATAAGGCATTAGAAGTAAAAAAACATATAAAAGATAAATTAATAAACGAAGGATACTATATTCCAGGTAATGATTTACCTATGCAAGCCGTAGTTGACATTCTAAAAATTGATATAGATAGATTAGAAAGAATAATAAAATTGTCGAAATAAATGATATAATTATATTAGGTGTTTAATATGAGTAATAGTATGTATTTAGAAGAATTAAAAAAATTAGATAAAATTGAATTAGAATACAATAACATTTTCAATAATGATATTTTTTTAGAGTATGATGATACATACGAAAAAACAAATGGATTACTACCTAATAAAATAGATTTTAAAATAAGATATATATTTGATATTTTTAATTATATAAAATATAAAAATAAATATAATGAATTATCATATTTAATATCAAATACAAAAAATAAAATAGATGAACATAATAATATATTATTCAATAAAGAAAAGAATAATTTCAAAAATATATGTGGAAAAGTAGAAAGTAAAGAACTAGATGATCAACAAATTAATGCAATTGTCAGAAAAAATAAAAATCAATTAGTTATCGCAGGTGCTGGATCTGGTAAAACAACCACTATCGTTGGAAAAGTTAAATATTTATTATTAACAAAACAATATAATCCTGAAGATATTTTACTTTTATCATTTACTAATGCATCGGCATCAGAAATGAAAGATCGAGTAAAAAAAGAAACTAATATCGATTTAGATGTAATGACTTTTCATAAATTAGGTTTAGAAATAATAAAAAAAGGATACGATAAAAACTTTAAAATTTTTGATAAAGAACTATATCAAGTAGTGAAATCTTTGATTAACAAATATATAGATCAACCTGATTATTTTAACAAACTAATCTATTTCATGAGTACTGCAAGATTTAATGCAAAAGACGAATTTGACTTTAGCAATGAAACCGAATATCAAGAATACTTAAATACTAACAAACCTACTACATTAAAAGGTGAAATAGTTAAAAGCTATGGTGAACTTGAGATAGCAAATTTTCTATTTAGTAACAATATTCAATATGAATATGAAAAAGAATATAAATATGACACTATTAATGACGATTATCAACAATACTATCCAGATTTTTATTTACCAGAATATGATATATACATAGAATACTTTGGTATAGATGAAAACAATAATGTTGCACCATATTTTAAAGATAAAAACGGTGTATCAGCAAGTCAAGCATATAACGATTCAATAAAATGGAAAAGAAAAACTCATAATGAAAACAATACAACAATGATAGAAACATTCTACTATGAAAATAAAAAAAGAGTTTTAATATCCAATTTAGAAGATAAATTAAAGAAGTATAATGTAAAATTTGAACCTAAGTCAGATAGAGAATTATGGGATATTATTAATAAAAATAACAGTGGATTATTAAATGAAATTTGTAATGTTTTTTCAACAATAATAAGTTTAATAAAAAGTAATGATTATTCGATTGAATCTGTCGATAGATTACCAGAAGTAAATAATTCAAGTATAAATAAATTAACAATTGAACTCATTAGTCCAATATATAATGATTATCAAACTGGATTAGAAAAAAATGAAATGATAGATTTTAATGATATGATAAATATGGCAACAAAAGCTATATTAAACAATAAATTTTTACACAATTATAAATATGTAATAGTTGATGAATATCAAGATATGTCAATGTCTAGATTTAAGTTACTAGAATCAATGAGAAAACAAAGTGAATATAAACTATTTTGTGTAGGTGATGATTGGCAAAGTATTTATAGATTTAACGGAAGCGATGTAGACCTAATAACAAATTTTGAAAAATACTGGGGAAATACATATATAAGTTATATAGAAAAAACATATAGATTTACTTCTATGATGTCAATTCTAAGTGGAAACTTTATTATGAGAAATCCAAAACAATATAAGAAAAGAATTAATGCAAAAATAAGTGAAGATTTTGCAATTAAATTTATTAATGGATATACAGATAACAAAAGTATTGAATTCTTAGAAGAAAAGCTAAGGCAATTTGATAAAGACAGTACCGTTTATTTATTAGGAAGATATTCATTTGATATTGATATATTAAA
>JAEEGL010824149.1_pt1 | contig 21511 bp, 21 predicted proteins | sample 9134231 | NCBI WGS metagenome assembly JAEEGL01 (sample SAMN16246548, study PRJNA631951) | gut metagenome | biome: gut microbiome; feature: rumen; material: fiber-attached | host: Bos | place: Iran: Karaj | collected 2018-10
AAGAATATGGTGTAGTATTTGATTTAACATTCTATATTACACTTCCAAACAAAGCAACAGATAATAACGCTACATCAGTTTCTGATGATGGAAAAACATATACATGGGATTTATTACAAGCAAAAGATGCTAACATATCATTTAAATTAGGTGGCGGATTACTTGGTGGATCATCAAGCAATGTATTACCAATAGTTTTAGGATGTGTTGCAGGTGTTGCAGTTGTAGCTGTTATTGTAGTAGTTGTTGTTAAAGTTTCTAAAAAAGGAAAAAATGGTAACGGCGAAGCTTAATAAAAAAGCAATTAACAAAAACAAAAAGGAGTAAATTAAATTTACTCCTTTTTTATTATTCTTTATTATTCTAATATTTTAATACTAATTTTGATTTATATGTTAATGATTTTTTGCTTGCATTTCACAATATTTACATCTATATACTTTATTTTCTTTATCTGTTAAATTAAATATTTGATCAAGTTCTCTTTCATTTGATGTAATACATCTTGGATTTTGGCATTTAATTACATTAACAAGTCTTTCAGGAAGTTCCATATGAGTCTTTTTAATTATTTTACCATCTTTTATAATATTTACAGTAATGTTTGTATCTATAAATCCTAATATATCCATATCAACATTTATATCATTATCTATTTTTATTATATCTTTTCTTCCACTCTTTTTACTTTTTACATTTTTAATTATTGCAACAGAACAATCTAAGTTTTCTAATCCTAGGTAATGATATATGTCCATACTTTTTCCAGCTTGAATATGGTCAATTACTATACCATTATTAATACTATCTATATTCATAAATCTTTCCCCTCTCCTATTTAATATCTAATAGTTTAAGAATTAATGCCATTCTAATATATTTTCCATATTTTACTTGTCTAAAATAGCATGCTCTTGGATCTTCATCTACTTCTTTTGCAATTTCATTTACTCTTGGAAGTGGATGAAGTATTCTTAAATCGTCTTTTGCTTTTTCTAATTTTTCTTTATTTAAGATATAGTAATCTTTAAGTCTTATATAGTCTGCTTCATTAAAGAATCTTTCTCTTTGTACTCTTGTCATATATAGGACATCTAATTTGTCTATATATTCTTCTATATCTTGTGTTTCAATCCATTCAATATTATTTTTATCTAATATTTCAGTTTTAATGTAATCTGGGATTTTAAGTTCATTTGGAGAAATTAGTATAAACTTAATGTTTTTATATCTACTCATTGCTGCAATTAGAGAGTGAACTGTCCTTCCAAATTTTAAATCACCACAAAGTCCTATTGTTAAGTTATCTAGCCTGCCCTTTTCTTTTGTTATTGTAAGTAAATCTGTAAGAGTCTGTGTTGGGTGATTGTGTCCACCGATCTCCTGCGTTTATAATTGGAACAAATGTATTTTCAATTGCAACTTCTGGAGCTCCTTCTTTTGGATGGCGCATTGCAATTATATCTACATATGAACTAACTGTCCTTATTGTGTCTCCTAAAGATTCACCTTTTGATGTTGAACTACTAGCACTTTCTGAAAATCCTAATACTGATCCTCCAAGTCCTAACATTGCAGATTCAAAACTAAGTCTTGTTCTTGTACTTGGTTCAAAGAACAATGTTGCAAGCTGTTTTCCTTTACATTTTTCCATATATTTTTCTTCATTATCAATTATATCTTCTGCTGTTTTTATAAGTTCATCAATTTCCTCTGTTGATAAATTAGTAATATTTACTAAATGTTTCATATTTTTCCTCCTATTTAATCCAAGATTCATCTGATGGATTGTTTCTAAATGCTATTAATCTTTCTTTGTCTTCTTCTTTTATATATCCTTCTTCTGCTGCAACTTCTACCATTGCATCAAAATTTGATAAACTAATATTTTTAACATTTGCTTCATTTAGTCTGTCTAATCCTTTTTTCATTCCATATGTAAATATACTTGCTATTCCTAAAACTTCTGCTCCAGCTTCTCTTAATGCATCTACAACCTCTAAAACGCTTCCTCCTGTAGAAATTAAATCCTCAACTACAACAACTTTTTGACCTGGTTCTAATTTTCCTTCTATTTGATTATTTCTACCATGGTCTTTAGCACCGCTTCTAACATACCCCATTGGCATATTCATTAGGTGCGCAGTAATTGCTGCATGCGCAATTCCTGCAGTACTTGTCCCCATTAAAACTTCTACATCAGGATAGTTTTCTTTAATAACTTTTGCTAGTCCTTCTTCTACTTTAATTCTAACTTCTGGTGCAGTTAGTGTTAGTCTGTTATCACAGTAAATTGGACTTTTAATTCCACTTGCCCATGTAAATGGATCTTCTGGTCTTAAAAAAATTGCTCCTATACTTAGTAATCCTTTTGCTATTTCTCTTTCTAAATCATTCATTTAATTCAACCCTTTCTTAAATAAAATATTACCCTATAAATTCTCTAACACATCTTCTGTATGCTTCTACTGGATCAGCAGCTTGAGTTATTGGTCTTCCAACTACAATATAGTCTGAACCTATTTCTTTTGCTTTTGCAGGTGTTGTTACTCTTACTTGATCTCCTATATCTCCATCTGCAAACCTTACGCCTGGTGTTACAGTTAAGAAATCTTTTCCACAAACTTCTTTTACTTTTCCTGCCTCTAGTGGAGAACATACTACGCCATCTAGCCCCGCTTCTTTTGTATTATGTGCATAATGCATTACAACTTCATCTATTGGATGATCTATTAATAAATCTTCTTTCATTCTTTCTTCACTAGTAGAAGTAAGCATTGTAACTGCAATTAAAATTGGTCTTGAACCATCTTGCCTTGTTAATCCTTTTAATGCCGCTTCCATCATTGCCTTTGTTCCAAATGCATGTAAATTACACATATCAACATCTAGATTTGATAAAGCTCTCATAGATTTTTCTACTGTGTTTGGTATATCACAAAGTTTTAAATCTAAGAAAATTTTGTGACCACGTCTTTTAATTTCTTTTACTATATCTAATCCTGCTGAATAGAAAAGCTCCATTCCAATTTTTACAAATGGTTTTTCTTCTTTAAATAAATCTAAGAAATTAAGTGTTTCCTCCTTACTACTAAAATCACATGCAATAATTACATCTCTACCCATTAATGAGCACCTCCTATTATTTCTTTTAAACTTTTTATATTATATTTTTCCATTACTCTTGGCAAATCTTCTATTATATTTTTGCAAGCATAAGGATCTACTAAATTTGCTGCACCTACTTGTACAGCGCTAGCCCCTGCTAGCATCATTTCTATTACATCTTCAGCCTTAGAGATTCCTCCCATACCTATAATTGGAATAGAAACTGCTTCATAAACTTGGTATACCATTCTTACTGCAACTGGCATAATTGCAGGTCCTGAAAATCCACCCATTTTATTTTTTATAACTGGTTTTTTAGTTTTTAAATCTATTTTCATACCAAGAAGTGTATTTATCATACTTATGCCATCTGCGCCTGCTTCTTCTGCAGCTTTTGCAAGTTCAACAATATTTGTTACATTTGGTGTAAGTTTAATATATATTGGTTTTGTTGTTACTTTTTTAACTTCTGTTACAACTTCTTTTATTGCTTCTACACTTGTTCCAAAACTCATACCACCATTATGTACATTTGGGCAGCTAACATTTACTTCTATTATTCCTATCTTATCACATTTATCTGCCAATTCACATACATATTTATATTCATCTATTGAAAATCCACTTACATTTGCAATAACTTTTTTGTTATAGTATTTAGAAAGCTCAGGTATTTGATATTTAATTACATTTTCAATTCCTGGGTTTTGTAATCCTACAGAATTAATCATACCTGATGTGCATTCTGCAATTCTTGGTGTTTCATTTCCAAATCTTTCTTCTTTTGTTGTTCCTTTCAAAGAAATAGAACCTAATATATTTATATCATAAAAATCTTTAAATTCAATTCCATATCCAAAAGTTCCACTTGCAGGAATAACTGGATTATCTAATTCTAAACCACTTAAATTTACTGATAAATCTACCATATTATTTCCTCCTTTTTAAGAACTGGACCATTTAAACATATTCTTTTATTTCCATATTTTGTTTTGCAACTACATCCCATACATGCTCCAAATCCACATCCCATTCTTTCTTCAAAACTAAGTTCTCCGAGAAGTAACAGTTACATCATATATTGCTTTAAGCATAGGAATAGGTCCACAAGCATAAAAGTAAGTATAGTCATTTAAATCTTTTATTACATCTGTTACAAATCCTTTTTGACCATAACTTCCATCTACTGTTGTAATATATACTTTTGCTCCAAGTTTTTTAAATTCTTCTTCATAAAAAACATCTTCTTTTGAATTAAATCCTAAAACTACTGTTACATTTTTTCCTTCATTAATTAATCTTTTACATAGTTCATACATAGGAGGTGTTCCAACTCCTCCTCCAATAAGAAGCGGATTTTCTCCACTGTTATTTGTTTCAAAACCATTGCCAAGACCAGTTAATATATCTAATACTTTTTCTTCTTCAAATGTACTTAAAAGATTTGTTCCTTCTCCTACAACTTTATATATGATTTTAATAGAGTTTTCATCATACTCACATATAGATATTGGTCTTCTTAAATAAAGCCCATCTATTTTTATATTTATGAACTGACCTGGTTTTGTAATATATTTAGTATCACCTTCTAAAACCATTTCATAAACATCTTTTGCAATTTTATTATTTGATTTTACTTTGTATAGTCCTTTTTTATACATACTTCCTCCTAAATTCTACTAAATGCAATATCACCATCTACAATTGTCATTATACATTTTCCATATACTTTATATCCATTAAATGGAGTATTTCTTCCTTTTGATAAGAATTTCTCAGAATCAATTTCATATTCTTCTGTTAGATTAAATATACTTAAATCTGCTATTTCTCCTATTTGAATTTTTGTTCCAATTTTAAATCTACTTCTTGGATTTACATTCATAAGTTCTATTAATTTTTCTAATGTTATTATATCTTTTTTAACTAAATAGGTATATAGAAGCGGGAAAGAGATTTCTAGGCCTACTATTCCCATTAAGCTTTTTTCTAATCCCTTAGTTTTTTCTTCTAAAGAATGTGGTGCATGGTCTGTTGCTATCATATCAATTGTTCCATCACAAATTCCATTTATTAAAGCTTCTTGATCTTCTTTTGAGCGAAGCGGTGGATTCATTTTATAGAAACCATCTTCTTTTAAATCCATATCAGTAAGTATTAAATAGTGCGGTCCCGTTTCGCATGTTATATCTACTCCATCTTTTTTAGCATTTCTAATTAGCTCTACACTTTCTTTAGTAGATATATGACATACATGGAATTTAGCACCTGTTTTCTTTGCTAATGCAATATCCCTTTCAATTTCTTTCCATTCACTTTCTGATGATATTCCTCTATGATTATGAAGTTTTGCATACTCTCCATCATGAATATATCCACCATTAAGTAATGAATTTACCTCACAATGTGCAGCAATTATTTTATCTAAAGATTTTGCTTTAATCATTGCTTTTTCCATCATAGATTCTTCTTGTACTCCTCTTCCATCATCAGAAAATGCAACAACTAAATCTTTCATTTCTTCCATATCTGAAAGTGTTTCTCCTTTTTCTTCTTTTGTAATTGCTCCATACGGATATACTTTCATTTTAGCAGTATCTTTTATTCTATCTAATTCAATTTTAAGTGTATCTATTGAATCTGGAACAGGATTTAAGTTTGGCATTGCACAAATTGATGTATAACCACCAGCTAAAGCTGCCATTGAACCTGTTTCTATTGTTTCTTTATACTCAAAGCCAGGCTCTCTTAAATGTGTATGTACATCAATTAATCCTGGAAAAATATAATTACCATTTAGATCAATTATTTCTTCACTGTATCCATCAATATTTATTATATCTTGAATATCTTTTATTTTCCCATCTTCGATTTGAATATCACATCTTTTAAATTTGCCATCAATAAAAGATGTTCCATTTTTTAGTATCATTTATATTTCCTCCAAAAATTAAATATCTATATGTATTTTTTACTCATCTATTGTAGAAATACAAAGTGTTCTTTCTTCTAGTACATCTAGAAGTACTCTTACAGTGTCTAATGCTGTAAACATTGCAATATTATTTTGTACTGCACATCTTCTAATTATTGTACCATCTGTTTCTTGATCTATAGAATCAACATCTCTTGTACTTATTACATAATTTACATATCCTTTTCTCATTGAATCTAAGATTTCTTCGCTTCCTTCACTAATTTTTTTCTTTACTCTTGTTCTTATTCCATGTTCTTTTAGGAATGTTGCTGTTCCTTTTGTTGCTTCTATATTAAATCCTAAGTTATAGAATCTTCTAATTAAAGGAAGTGCTTCTTCTTTATCTTTATCTGCAATTGTAACTAAAATTGTACCATAATTTGCAAGGTTCATTCCAGATGATTCTAATGCTTTATATAAAGCTCTTGTAAGTCTTGTATCATATCCTATAGCCTCACCTGTTGATTTCATTTCAGGTGAAAGGTAAGTATCCATACCACTTAATTTAGAGAATGAAAATGCTGGTGCTTTTACATACCATTTTTCTTTTTCTTTTGGATATATTTGATTTATTCCTTGCTCTTTTAAACTTTTCCCAAGCATTGCAAGTGTTCCAATATCTGCAAGAGAATAACCTGTTGCTTTTGATATAAATGGAACTGTTCTTGATGATCTTGGATTTACTTCTATTACATATACATTTTCATCTTTATCTACTATGAATTGAATATTGTATAGTCCAACTATTCCAATACCTAATCCAAGTTTTACTGTATAATCTAGTATTGTTTCTTTTGCTTTATTACTTACACTAAATGTTGGATAAATACTAATACTATCACCAGAGTGTACACCTGTTTTTTCAACATGTTCCATAATACCTGGAACAAATACATCCTTTCCATCACATACTGCATCTACTTCTAATTCTTTACCTACAATGTATTTATCTACTAATACTGGTTGTTTTGTATTAATTTCAACTGCTGATTTTAAATATTTTTCTAGTGCTCTTTTATTTGACACAATTTGCATTGCTCTACCACCCAATACATAACTTGGTCTAACTAGTACTGGATATCCAATTTCTTCAGCAACTTTTATTCCATCATCTATATTTGTTACAGCTTCTCCTTTTGGTTGTAGTAATTTAAGTTTTTTCATTACTCTTTCAAAACTATCTCTATTTTCTGCTTTTTCTATTGCTTTTACATCTGTTCCAATTAATTTTACACCAAGTTCTGATAAGCTATCTGCGAGATTTATTGCTGTTTGTCCTCCTAAAGTTGCTACAACACCTTCAGGTTTTTCTAAATCAATTATATTCATAACATCTTCTACAGTTAGTGGTTCAAAATATAATTTATCACTTGTTGTATAATCTGTAGATACTGTTTCTGGATTGTTATTTATGATTATTGCCTCATATCCTGCTTCTTTAATTGTTTTTACAGCATGAACTGTAGAATAGTCAAATTCCACACCTTGTCCTATTCTAATTGGTCCCGCACCTAAAACTATTATTTTTTTCTTATTACTTACAATAGACTCATTTTCTTCTTCATATGTTGAATAAAAATATGGAACATAACTTTCAAATTCACTAGAACATGTGTCTATCATTTTATATACTGGATATATTTTTTTCTTTTTTCTTATTTCATATATATCTTTTTCTTCTTTTTTCCAAAGTTTAGCAATATACTTATCACTGAACCCCATTTTTTTAGCTTCTTTTAAAAGTTTTATATCATCTATATTTTCTTTTAATTTATTTTCCATTTTTATAATATTTTTAATTTTTTGTAAGAAGAACATATCTATTTTTGTAACATTGTATATCATACCAATATCCATATTTCTACTTATTATTTCTGCTATTGCATATATCCTATCATCTGTTCCATCAACTATATAATCCATTAATTCTTCTGGTGTATAACTGTCAAATTTTTTCATCCAAATATGTGATACACCAATTTCTAATGATCTTGTAGCTTTAAGAAGGCTTTCTTCAAATGTTCTACCTACACTCATTATTTCCCCTGTTGCTTTCATTTGAGTACCTAATTTATTTGATGCAAGCACAAATTTATCAAATGGAAATCTTGGCATTTTACATACTACATAGTCTAAAGCTGGTTCAAAACTTGCAGGTGTATTTGCAAGCATTATTTCATCTAATCTCATACCTACTGCAATTTTTGCAGATACTCTTGCTATTGGATATCCTGTTGCTTTAGAAGCTAAAGCTGATGATCTAGATACCCTAGGGTTAACTTCTATTAAATAGTATTTAAATGAATGTGGATCAAGTGCAAATTGTACATTACATCCACCTTCTATTTTTAAAGCTCTAATTATTTTAAGAGCACTATCACGAAGTAAATGATATTCTTTATTAGTTAATGTTTGACTTGGTGCAACAACTATTGAATCTCCTGTATGTATTCCAACTGGATCTAAGTTTTCCATGTTACATACAGTAATTGCTGTATCATTTGAATCTCTCATTACTTCATATTCTATTTCTTTATATCCTTTTATACTTTTTTCAACTAATACTTGACCTACTGGTGAAAGTTTTAATGCATTTTTAGTAATTATCTTAAGCTCTTCATCATTATTTGCAAATCCACCACCAGTACCACCTAATGTAAATGCTGGTCTTAGTACAACAGGGTATCCAATTTCATTTGCGGCTTCAATTCCTTCTTCAATTGTATGAGCAATTTTTGACTCTAAAATTGGCTCTCCTATTTCTTCACATAATTCTTTAAATTTTTCTCTATCTTCTGCTTTTTCTATCGCTTCTGCAGCTGTTCCCAATAATTCTACTTGACATTCTTGTAGAACTCCTTTTTTATATAACTGCATTGCAATATTTAGTCCAGTTTGTCCTCCAATTCCAGGAAGAATAGCATCTGGTCTTTCATATCTAATTATTTTTGCAACATATTCTAAAGTTAATGGTTCCATATATACTTTATCTGCAATAGATACATCTGTCATTATTGTTGCAGGATTTGAATTAACAAGTATTACTTTATATCCTTCTTCTTTAAGTGCTAAACATGCTTGAGTTCCTGCATAATCAAATTCTGCAGCTTGGCCTATTACTATTGGTCCAGAACCAATTACTAATACTGTTTTTATATCTTTTCTTTTTGGCATTTTACTTTTCTCCTTTCATTAAGTCTATAAACTGGTCAAATAAATAGCTTGAATCTTGTGGTCCTGGTGCACTTTCTGGGTGGTATTGTACACTAAACACTTTATCTTTTTTACATTCAACACCTTCTATTGTTCCATCTAATATATTTTTATGTGTTGCAACAAGTTTAGTTTTTTTCAAAGATTCTTCATCAACAGCATAGCTATGATTTTGACTTGTTATTTCTATCTTATCTGTTTTTAAATTAAGCACAGGATGGTTTCCACCTCTATGTCCAAATTTTAGTTTATATGTTTTCGCACCATATGCTAGACTTATCATTTGGTGTCCTAAACATATTCCAAAGATTGGATATTTTCCTCTTGCTTTTTTTACTAAATCTATTACTTCTACTACATCTTCAGGATCTCCTGGTCCATTTGATAAGAAAATTCCATCTGGTTTTAATTCTTGTATCTTTTTAAAAGGTGTATTATATGGTACAACTGTAACATTACATCCTCTTTTATTTAAACTTCTAATTATATTTAATTTAATTCCACAATCTACAGCTACAATATTGAACTCAGCATTTGCAGTTCTTGAATACCATTTCTTTTTAGAACTCACTTTTGCTACTGCATCTTTTGGAATATTATATTTTTTTAATTTCTTTAAGGCTTCTTCTTTGCTTGTTTTAGCATCTGTAATTATTACTTTTCTAGATCCCTTATCTCTAATACTTCTTGTTAGTTTTCTTGTATCTAGTCCATAAATTCCTGGTATATCATTTTCTTCTAGATATTCTGATAATGTTTTTGTATATCTAAAGTTACTAGGTAAGTCATTATATTCTCTAACTATTAAACCTCCAATTGTTGGAACTCTAGTTTCATAATCTTCATCTGTTATTCCATAGTTTCCAATTAAAGGATATGTCATAACTACCATTTGATATGTATATGATGGATCTGATACTATTTCTTGGTAACCTACAACAGATGTGTTAAAAACTATTTCGCATATTGCTTCTTTATCTGCTCCAAATCCATATCCAAAATATTCTTCTCCATCTTCTAGTACTATTTTTTTATTAAAGTCTTTCATTTCAAACTTCCTTTCTAAAAAAATTCGTTTTAAAATTATATAAAATTTCAAAAAAAAATAAGGAAACGAATTCCTTACTTAAAATACAAATGAAAATGAAAATAAGACAGCTATAGAACAATCTTTGTTATGCTCTATGAAATTATCTTTATCTCCAATATTTTTCATTTTTCTACCTCTTTTTTATTTACACTTTTGATATTATACAATATTAATATATATAAATGCAAGTGTTTTTTTAAAAATTTTTTTCTAAAAAAGTATAATAATTTTTATCTTAAAAAGATAATTGGCACCTTGTTTAAAGATGCCAATTACCGCTGGTCAGAAAAACTTATTTAAATGTCATGATTAAAACAAACTCATTCTTGTTTTTCTTATATTCATCTGTGTAGATATTTTTAACTTTCATTTTTGTTGTTCCTCCTGCGTAATTTGCAGGGCTTCTTACACACATGATATAAATACTTGCTTTCATTCGATCTCGTTCAGCCATTTTTAGTAGGCCTTCAAGAAGATTAAGACATCCGTCGAAATAAAAAATACTTTTTAAAAAGAGCATAAACTGCCTTGTGTTTCCATATTCCAATGGTACTCTTAAATCCTCTTGCGTTCTGAAAACAGTTTCAGAAAAGGTTATTGTCTTATCTAACATTGTGTTTTTCCTCCCTTAGAATTTTGCTTATATATTTTTTTTGCTATTAATGTCTGACCTCCATTAACAGCCAAGTTTATATATATAAAGAGAGGAAGCTAATTCCTCTCTAAATAATTTTACTTAAAAAGAAATTAACTCTTATTCTATTATATAAGAATAATCTTAGTTATATTATCATAGTTTTATGTAAATTGCAAGTGCAAAATAAAAAGCAAAAATGGTCGTGTTAGTTAACACAACCATTCTGCTTTAGATTAACCTAATCTTGAATTTGCCGCATCACGTACAATGTGGCTTTTGTCATTTGCAAGCTTTTTCAAGATAAACTCAGGTGTATTAGGATTAAAACATACTAATCGCTTTATGTCACCATCTTTATCATCTACAAGCTTTGCTAAAACTACTTCCGGTGCGTCCGGATTCTTCGCAATTGCTGCTCTAATAATCCATTCCTCATCAGCTAAATCTAAAAAATCATCTACTGATGTGTTAGGATTACTTGCCACACACTGTTTAACATATCTGTCATTTACTTTACAAAGTTTTGCCAATACATATTTTGATGTTTTGGGATTTAATGCAAGCATTCCTAATACATTAGAATCTTCATCATTAGCCAAAGCCATAATTACATCTTCTGGTACATTAAGATTTTTGCCTGCTTTACCTCTCACAAATATGTTCTTGTCTTTTGAAAGTTTAGATAAGATATCTGCTGTTGCATTTGTATTTTCTGCAACATTTTCTCTTACCTTTGCATTCTCGTCATCAGTTAAAATCCAGAGTATGTCTATCGGTGTGTTTTCATTTTTAGCAACTTCTGCTCTTACCAGAGCATTGTCATGTCTTGCAAGTATAGAAAGAATTTTTTCATCTTCTGTATCACATGCAATACCAACAATAGTTCCAGTAGTTAATGTGCTAAGATCAATTGTGAGTTCCAATGACTTTTCCTCCAAAAAATTATTTTTACATAGCTGACCATGGGCTATTGCCCCTATGTTGCAAAAATAAGGATATGTGCTAAAAATTTTTGCATGCAACATTATATCATAGTTTTATGTAAATTACAAATATTAATTTATTATAAAAAAAGATGGTAGATTTATCTACCATCATATTCTCCATCATCAAAATTATCTTCATCAAATACCTTATTATTATCACTATCACTTACAGTATTATTTACATTTGAATCATTTTGATCTTTTTTATCTTTTCTTAGTTCTAGCAAGTTATCACTTGGAAACATTGTAATTAGTTTGTCTGTGTTTGGAAGAAAGATTAATGTAATATAATTTAGCTGATGTCCATCTCCTTTATATCCTCCTTCATATCCACAATTTTCAGATTTAATAACATAAATATCAGATAAATATCCATTTATTTTATTACTTTTATCTATTTGCTCTTTAATTACTTCATAATAGCTTGGAGCATCAAATGAAAATACCCCATGTATCTTTTTTGTTTTATCATCTGTCATATGTTTTTGAATATGTATAAGTCTATTTTCTTCATCAAAAAGTTCATCATCTAATTTATCTATTAAATAGTCATATACATTTTTGCTTAGTTCATCTTTTCCTTGATCTGCATATAATTTTCCAAGTTCAAGCCTTGCTGAAAAACTATCTTCATTTATTTCTAGTGCGTCTTTAAGAAGCTGTTCAGCTTGGCTAGTTTTATTTTGTTTTATATATATTTTAGCTAATTCAACTTTAAAGCGTACTGCCATATCATCTAATAATATGCATTTTTTGAATAAAAACTCAGCTTCTTTTTCTTTCCTTTGTGATATATATAGTTTTGCAAGTTCATATATAAAGAATGGATTTTCTGGTTCTAATTCGATTGCTTCTAGGAATAATCTTTCTGAATCTTGTTTTTTGTTTTGTTTTGCATATAGCTTTCCAAGTTTTATTTTTACATTTGGAAATTCATTATTTATATTGATACATTTTTTATATAGCTCTTCTGCTTTTTCTTCATCACCTTCTAAATCATATATTTTTGCAAGTTCATATATAAAGAATGTATTATTATCATCATGTTTTAATCCCTCAAGTAACACATTTTTTGCTTCTTCATTTCTTCCTTGAAGTATATACAACTTTCCTAGTTCTAATAGTGAATATGTTGGGTCTGTATCCCATTTAAAGCATTCTTTTAGTAATTCTTCTGCTTCTTCTTTTTTATCCTTTAGAACGTATATTTTGCCAAGCTGCAGTAAAGCGGTTGGATTATGATGGTCACTTTCAATAATTTCATTAAACAATTTTTCTGCATCATCTATTCTATCTTGATCAAAATATATCATTGCAAGATCATTTTTGATAATGTTATTATCTTTTCCAAATTCTATATACTTTTCATAAAGTTCCTGTGCTTTTTGTATGTCAGATTCATTTATGTATTGTCTTCCAAGTTCTATAATTGAAAATGAGTCATTACCATTGATTTTAACACTTTCTTCAAACATTCTTTTTGCATCTTCTTCTCTTCCTTGTTTTGTATATAATCTCCCAAGTTCAAGTCTTGCATAAATATTTTTTGGATCTCGTTCAAAGCATTTCATTAATTCTTTTTCAGCTTTTTCTTCTTCACCAATTATTATATACATTTTACCAAGTTCAAGATTTGCATAAACATCTTCTTCGTCTAATTCTTCACATAGCCTAAAAGTTTTTTCAGCCTTTTCAAATTTTTCTTGTTTAACATATAACTTTCCAAGTGCAAATTCTACTATACTTATATTGTCAGCTAATTCCAAACAGTCATTTAATATTTCTTCTGCTTCTTTCAACCTATTAAGTTCTATATACATTTTACCAAGCTCAATTTTAGGTAAAATATTTTTTGGATTATAATCAACACATTCTTTAAGTATATTTTCAGCAATTATTTGTTTATCTGTATATTTCCATAAGTATAGTTTTGCAAGTTCTATTCTTCCATAATAACTGTATCTATTTTTTTCTACTGTTTCTAAAAGAAGTTTTTCTCCATCATTTTCTCTTCCTTCTTTTATATATATTCTTGCAAGATCTACTAAGGCATATTGGTTTGTTCTATCTATTTTCAAGCATTCAGTAAAAATTTTTTCTGCTTCTTTAAATTTTTTTTGTTTAAAATAATATTTTCCAATTTCTATTTTTGCTAATACATTTTTTGGATTAAGTGTATCTGCTTCATTTAATTTTTTTAATCCTTCTTCATCTCTTCCATTTTTAAATTGAAAATATAGCCTTGCTAATTCTAGTTTCGGAAACGGACTATTTGGTTCCATTTCTTCACATTCTTTTAAAATCATTTCTGCTTCTTCATATTCTTTATGTGATGCATAAAGCTTTCCAAGCTCTAATCTTGGATATATATTTTTTGGATCCATTTTTATTGATTGCAAGAAAAGATCTTCAGCTAAAACATCATTTCCAGTAATTGCATAAAGCTTACCTAACTCAAATCTAGATATAAAGCTTGTATCTAATTCAATACAGTATTTAAATATACTTTCTGCTTCTTTATATCTTCCTTGTTTAATATATAGCTTTCCAATTTCATTTCTTGAACGAATATCTTTTTTATCAATTGACATTGCTTCTGCAAAATATACTTCAGCAACACTGTCTTCACCTTTAGCGAAAAAAAGTTTTCCAAGCTCTGTTCTTCCATGTACATCTTTTGGATTTAATTTAACACACTCTTTTAATATCTTTTCTGCTTCATCTATTCTTTCTTGTGCAATATACTGTTTTCCAAGTTCAAATCTAGCATGTACATCTTTTTCATTTAGCTTTATACAATCTAAAAATAGTTTTTCAGATTCCACATAGTTTTCTTCTTTTACATATATTTTTCCAAGCTCAAGCATTGAAAATCTATCTTTCGGGTCTAATTCAAGGCATTCTATAAAAATATTCTTTGCTTCTTCTTCTTTTCCTTGTTTAGCATTTATTTTCCCAAGTTGAAACAAAGCAAACACATTATCATTCTTGATCTTTAAACAATCTATAAGTAGTTTTTCTGCTAAATCTAACTTGTTTTCTTTTATATATATTTTAGCTAGTTCAAATCTTGTATAATAATTATTCTTGTCAAGTTTAATAGCTATTTTAATAATATTTTTATATTCCGTTTCTCTTCCAATTGCATAATATGATCTAGCAAGAACATATAGTCCTCTTCCATCAATTCCATTTTTGCTGTCTGTTTCTAAATATTTATGAAGAGCATCTATAACATTATGATATTTTTTTTCATCATATTGTTGCATTGCTTTATCATAAAAACTATTTCTTGATACGTATTGCACCTTATATTTCTCCTTCTCTAATATTTTGTACGCTAGTATCTATTATACTAAATTTTTAAAAATCTTTCAACTTTCAGGATTCTATGGTTTTAAATTTAAAATTATGTAATAATTTGTCTTGTTTTGTCTTACGATTTTTCTAGACTATAATTATTTTTTATGCTATATAATTTTTAGAAAGGATATTTTTTATTTTTATGTCTAAAAATTTTTTTAAATCTATTTTTGTTTTACTCTTTATGATTTTGTTTGTCCTTACTGTATTTACATATCATATTGGTTTTACAAATAATACAAATAATAATATTAGTTTATATTTAGAATCTACAAATGGATTTATTTGGCCTACTCCTCGGATATACTACTATCACTTCATATTTTGGATATAGAAAAGCTCCAACTAGTGGAGCATCTACTTATCATTCAGGAATAGATATTGGAGCACCAGCAGGCACTAATATTTATTCTATTTGCGATGGAAAAGTTATATATACTGGTTTTAATGGTGGAGGTGGTTATACGGTAACAATTGAAAATGGTAATTTAAAAATATCATATTGTCACGTATCTCCCTTTTTTATTGTATCTACAGGTCAAATTATAACAAAAGGTATGCTTATTGCAAATGTTGGACCTAAAAATGTATATGGAGTTTCAAATAACCCTTATAAAGACAAAAATCGGAAATCCTACAAATGGTGCAACAACTGGTCCACATCTTCATTTAACCATAAGAAAAGACGGCAAAGCCGTCAATCCTTTAATTTACATATCATCATCTTCATCTTTATAGCCACCACAGTTTGAACAATCCCCGTGACAACCTGAGCATCCTTCATCTTCATCTCCCCAATCAAGTTCTATTGTATTTCCACATTCTGGACACTCTATCTCATCTGTAAGTTCATCATCTGTTGCTACAAATTCATAATTACAATATGGACAAGTAATTGAAAAATCACTTTCCTCATCATCTATATATAGATCTTTTTCAATATTATTTAAATGATTTTCTATTGTTTTAAGTTTTTCTTCAACTACACTTTGTGTTTTTGTAAGTGTTTTTATTTTGTTGTTTATTAATTCTTCTTTCTTTTCTGTTTCTTTTATAAATGAATTATATAATTTTAATAATTGTAATTTTACATATTCAAAATCTTCTTTGTTCTTAAGATTCTCTTCTAAATCTTTAAGGACTTGTTTCATGTTTGCATTTAAATTCGCCATTAAAAGCCTACCTTTCTAGATTCTTTCCATGTATTCGCCTGTTCTTGTATCAATTCTTATAATATCATCTGTATTTACGAATAATGGTACATTTATTGAATATCCAGTTTCTAGTTCTGCTGGTTTTGTTTGACCTGCTCCTGCTGTATTTCCAGCAAATCCTGGTTCTGTATATGTAACTTTTAATTCTACAAATATAGGTGGTTCAACTGAGAATACTTTTCCTTTGAAAGATAAGATTTTAACTGTCATGTTTTCTTTTAAATATTTTAAAGTATCTCCTAAATCATCTTTATTTAGTGGAATTTGATCATATGTTTCACTATCCATGAAATAGTATAGTTCTCCATCATTATATAGATATTCCATATCTTTCTTTTCAATTTCAGCACCTTGTAATTTTTCAGATGGATTGAATGTTTTCTCTAAAACTGCTCCTGTTATTACATTCTTAAGTTTTGTTCTAACAAATGCTGCTCCTTTTCCTGGTTTTACGTGTTGAAATTCTACTACTTTAAATACTGATCCATCCATTTCAAATGTTGTTCCATTTCTTACATCTCCTGCCATATATACTTCTGCCATAATAATACCTCTTTTCTTTCTTAATTTAATATTAATATTTAATTTTTATTTTTTAAATTATTTTGTTCTTTCGAACCTATATATTTTACTACATTTTTCCTTAAAAATCAATACTTATATAACTATATAATTTTTATCAGATTTAGTAAGAATTTCGCATCCATTTCTTGTAACTAAAAGTGTATCTTCAATTCTTACACCATATTTACCAGGAATGTATATTCCAGGCTCTACAGCAACTACCATATTTGTTCTTAGTATGCTCTCGTTCTTAGAATTTATGTAAGGAAGTTCATGCACCTCTAATCCTACTCCATGGCCTAATCCATGTATTAAATCATATCCATTCGCTTTAAAATCATTTTCAACAGATTGTGTAAATGTTTTAATATTAAATCCATCTTTTGCTTCAGTTTCTGTTATTATTTTATTCTTTAAAGCAACATCATATACTCTTTTTATTTCTTCTAACATACATCCCATAAATATTGTTCTTGTCATGTCAGATGAATATCCTTGATATTTACATCCCATATCAATAAGTATTGGATCAGACATTTTAACTTTTCTATCTGATGGAATCCAATGTGGAATTGCAGAATTTTCTCCAACTGCTACTATTGTATCAAAAGCTGTTCCTTCTGCTCCGTTTTTCTTAAAAAAGTTATCTATTTCTAATGCTATTTCTTTTTCTGTCATTCCTTCTTTTATAAATGTTAGAAGATGTGAAAAACAATTATCTGTTATTTCACATGCTTTTTTTATCTTTTCTATTTCTTCTTCATCTTTTATCATTCTTTGTTTTTCAATAATACCTTCTGTTTCAATAAGGTTGTTTGGTTTGTATTTTGATTTTATATTTTGGTACTCTTTATATGTTACATATCTTTCTTCAAATCCAACATTTTCACAAAATGTAAAGAAGCTCTCATAATCATCATCTGTTAAATCTCTAAAATCCATTACAATAATATCATCATTTATTGTAAGTACACTATTTACTGTATCTATATACATTGTATATGTTAAAAATATGTTTTCTTTTCTAGTAAGTAACAATACACCTTCTGAATCAATATTTGTAAGATATTTAATATTAACAGGATTAGAAATAATCATTCCATCTAGATTACGTCCTCTAATCTTTTCTCTTAAATTTCTCATTTTTTCATTCATATTTTATCACCTCTTATTTAATCCAAGTGAAAATATTGTAAGTAATAAATTAAATAATATATCAAATGGCACAAACATTGTTGTTAATGTTGCTAGTACAATAAATGGCCCAAATGCCATGTATTGAGCAGCTTTTTTTCTTTTAATTGCAATAACTATTATTCCAATTATTGCTCCATATAGAAAAGCAAGTACAGAAATTAAAATAATTGAATTTATTCCAAAAAATAGTCCTAAAGCTCCCATTAGTTTAACGTCGCCAAATCCCATTGCTTCTTTTCCAGCAATTAGTCCTCCTATTAGTGTAATTGCTAAGAATATTCCTCCACCTGCAAGCATTCCAAATAGCATGTCTTTTGACATGTTAATATTTGAAAAGCCATATATAAATACAAATACGAGTCCAATTTCAAACATTAGAAGTGTTAATCTGTTTGGTATTATCTGTTCTTTAAAATCAACTACAAATACAATTTCTAGCATTGGAACCAATATTAAATATTTAATTAAATCTATGTTTTTTATAAAGCTCTTTGTGTCTATTCCAATAAAATAAATTAAGAATACATATATAATTGCTGTAACTAAAATTAATATGTAATTTGGAAATGTTTTATTTCTATATTCCTTAAAATTCTTTTTATTAAAAATCTTATTCTTTTTTATAAAGCATTTAGAACAATAATCCATAAATTGTCCTAAAATTCCACCTAAAATCACGGCTGCTACATAAAATAATATGTGTACATCATTAAAATACATTTTTATCTCCTGTTTCTTTTAAATATTTTTTAATTACTATTTTTTCGAAAGGTCTTTTAAATCTTGTAATTAAAATATCTCTTTCATCTATTGGTTTAGTAAGTATTGTAAACATGTTCATTCTGTTTCCGCCAAATACATCAGTAAAAACTTGATCTCCAACCACTCCAATTGTTTCATTTTCATCTATTTCTAATAGTTTTTTTGCACGATTGAATGCACTTTTACTTGGTTTTTTTGCGAAATTAATAAATTTTAAATCTAAATATTTTGCTACTCTTGTTACTTTTTCAATTTTATTTGTATTAGATAATATGCATAGTTTAATATTATTATTCTTCATTTCTTCTACCCATTTATCTACACCATCTAAAATTTTTTTATCATAATCTATTAAAGTATTATCAACATCTAATATTAAACCTTTTATATTGTTTTTATTTAATAATTCAACTGATATTTCTTTAACATTTTTTAAATAAACATCTGGATATAGTATCATCAAATTCCTCCATTACATCATATATATTATCAATATACAAAAAAAAAGTCAATAATGACTTTTTTATTTGATTTATTTGTTTTAATATAATTAGTTTATTTATTTTATTTACAAAATCTATGATTTCCAATTGTAACTGTTACAGGTCTTGACCAAATCCATTTGTTTGTAGATGTTTTAGGATTAAAATAATAAATTGCTCCATAGCTAGGATCCCAACCATTTATTGCATCTTGTGCCGCCTTTTTAGCTGTTTCATTAGGATTTAAATTTATTTGTCCATCAGAAACTACTGAAAATGCTCCTTGCTGATATATTACACCTGCAATTGTATTTGGAAATGATGAACTTTTAACTCTGTTTAAAACAACAGAAGCTACTGCAACCTGTCCTGAATATGGCTCACCTCTGCTTTCTGCATAAACAAGCTTTGAAAGTAAATTCACATCGTTATTTGAGCTACTAGTTGTATTGTTATTATTTGTATTTGATGAAAATATTCCCATTGCTTGAAGAGTTTTAGGTCCTGCAATTCCATCTACTGTTAATCCATTTTTTGATTGAAAATATTTAACTGCTTTTAATGTATTGCTACCATAGATTCCATCTATTTCTCCATTATAGTAACCCCATCTTTTAAGTTTTGTTTGGATTTGTTTTACTTCGTCACTTCTTGATCCATATTTAGATAAAGCAAAACTAATATTTGAATCAGTTCTAAAGAATACATTATATGATATATATGATAAAGATAATATAATTAATAAAGAAAATATAATAAGTCTATGTTTTTTATTTTTTTGCATTTTAAAACCACCTTTGGAAATATTTTTTCCAAAAGGTGGTTTTTTTATTCATTTTATTACTTTTTTATTTTGATTTGTTTTTAGTTTTTTCTTTTTGTTTTAGAATATTCCAACAATGTTTCCATCATCTGCAATATCTATTTTTTCTGCAGCAGGTACTTTTGGTAGTCCTGGCATTGTAAATATGTTTCCAGTAAGAATTACAACAAATTCTGCACCAGTTTTTAATACAACATCTCTTACATGAATTTTAAATGGTTCATCACAAAGTAAGTTTTTAGCATCATCTGATAAAGAATATTGTGTTTTTGCTATACAAACTGGATAATTTCCATATCCATTTTTCTCAATTACTTTTATTTTCTCTTTTGCTTCATCAGATATTTCTACACCTTCTGCTCCATAAACTTCTTTTGCAACTTTATTTATTTTTTCTTCTATTGAATCAGAAAGATCATAAATATATTTAAATTCATTTGGTTTGTTTGTAAGCTCAACTATTTTTTGTGCTAAATCTTTTGCTCCTTTTCCACCATGTGCCCATGCTTCGCATAAACTCATTTTTATTCCTAAATCATTTAATTTTTCTTCTAAAAATTTAATTTCTTTATCAGTATCAGTAATATATTTATTAATAGCAACTATTACATTTAATCCAAATTTATCTTTTAAGTTTTCAATATGTTTTTGTAGATTATGTATTCCTTTTTCTAGAGCTTCCATATTTTCTTCTTTTATATTATCAATTTGAGCTCCTCCATGATATTTAAGAGCTTTAATTGTTGCAACACATACAACTGCATCTGGAGCTTTTGGAAGTTTTCTACATTTTATATCTAAGAATTTTTCTGCTCCAAGATCTGCACCAAATCCTGCTTCTGTAATTGTATAATCTGCAAGCTTCATTGCAAGTTTTGTTGCAATTACACTGTTACATCCATGAGCAATATTTGCAAATGGTCCACCATGTATAATTGCTGGAGTATTTTCCAAAGTTTGTACTAAATTTGGTTTTAAAGCATCTTTTAACAAAACTGCCATTGCACCTTCTGCTTTTAAATCACTTGCTTTAATTTCTTTTCCTTCTTTAGTATATCCAATTACAATGTTTCCAATTCTTTTCTTTAAATCATC
>JAEEGL011028079.1_pt1 | contig 21511 bp, 18 predicted proteins | sample 9134231 | NCBI WGS metagenome assembly JAEEGL01 (sample SAMN16246548, study PRJNA631951) | gut metagenome | biome: gut microbiome; feature: rumen; material: fiber-attached | host: Bos | place: Iran: Karaj | collected 2018-10
TAGTTCTGGGTCGTTCCGGCGATGGAAGCCGTAATGCCGCCGAAGGAGATGTTGGCGCCGATGTTGAGCATCACGAGGCTCAGCGCGCCGAGGATCACGGCGATATTGAGGGTCGGCTTGATAAACTTGAAGTCAGACCAGTATTCCTTCTTCCAGAAGCGCCATTCGGTGCTGTTTTCGATCAGCTCGCGGCCTTCTTCCACAACGGTGGAGAGGTCGACGCGGCGTTTCTGCAGGAAGAGGAAGTCGGCGGTCGAAACAACGACGGAAACGAAGATCGTCCAGACAACGCTGTTGGCGCTGCCGGTGATCGTGCAGACCGCGTAGGTCGCGATCGCGGCAACAACGGAAACGATCGTGATGCGCTTTTCCTGGCCGAACATATCCCAGGATACGCCCGCGAGGATCAGGCCGACGCCCGCCATCATGCCGTAGAGAACGGCCGGGCCGGCAAAATCAGCGATCATCGAAACGCCGCCGCACAGGCCGAGGATGATCATGATCAGCGCGGCAAGCAGGATCGAGCTTACGTTGTTGCGCAGGTTTTTCTTAACGCTGGCAACGGTGATGGTCTCCGCCTGGCCGGAAATCGGGGTGACCGAGCCGGTCAGCGTATTGCCGATCGCGCCGATCAGATAGGCGAAGCCGGCAGGCTTGAGCGCGAATCCGCGCGCCTGCGCGTAGAGGAGCTGCGGAACGCCGTTGATGATAACGGCTACAACCGCGAGTAAAAAGGGTCCTAATTGGCTGAGGAAATCCATAGAAAGCCTCCTAACAAAATGATACATAAAGTATAGCATACCGCCCCGAGGATAACAAGGCAAAAAATGAACAAATAATGAACGGAAGCGCTGAAATTGTCGATCTTTCTGCACAAAAAAGTCGGGAGCAGAAAATCGGAAAAACCGGCCGGGTAAAGAACTGTAAAGTCAAAAAAATGCTCCTGCAAAACCTGCGATGAAATCGTTGACGAAAGCAAAAAAAACAACAGACAATGGTGACGGTACATATTATTAAAGATTTCAAATGAGGCGAGATCTTCGTGAAAAGCGAGGAAGAAAGCCGGAATTTGATCCTGCGAACAGTAACGATAAACATATCTGAAACTTTCCGAAATCTGCCGGCAGGGAAAAACAAAAAAGATTCCCGGGAAACATCACGGAAAAATCACATGAATTTCAGATGTGCTTAATGTTCTTTTAATAGTTTACGATTATACTGACACAAAGAGAAAAAAGCAGCAAAAAACCGGGCGCGTCCGGAAAAACGGCGCGCCGGGGCCTTCCAAAGGGGCCCAATGGGTTTTTGCAGCTTCGGCGGGCGTCCTTTCCGGTGCGGAGCGTCCGTTTTGCCGAAAGGAGGGCATCCATGGAGCAGCAAAAGCACTACCGGCACGAGCTGAAATTCAGTATTACTTACGGAGATTACGCAGGTCTGCGAAGGCGGCTTTGCAGAATTATGACCTCAGATCCGCATACGGACGCAGCGGGGAAGTACCGGATCCGCAGCATCTATTTCGACAACAGCGACGATAAAGCGCTGAGAGAAAAAAGCGACGGAATCGGAAAACGCGAAAAATTCCGGATCCGGTATTACAACGACGATTTTTCTTTTATCACGCTCGAAAAAAAGATAAAGGTCGACAGCCTTTGTTTGAAATACGATGCGCGGATCACGGAAGAGGAATGCCGGAAAATTCTCGGCGGCGACACGGCCTTTATGAAGGATCATCCGCAGGAGCTGGTCCGGGAGCTGTATGCCAAGATGAACTATCAAAGGCTCAGGCCCCGCGTGCTGGTCTCCTACGTTCGGGAACCGTATATTTACCGGGCCGGGAACGTCCGGGTGGCGTTTGATTCGCAGATCCGTACGACGCTGTTTCACCGGGAGTTTCTGGAAAAAGAGGTCCGCGACGTCAGCGCAACGGAGACGCCCCAGGACATAATCTTGGAAGTGAAGTACGACGCATTCCTTCCGGAAATCATACAGGATCTGATACAGATTCCCGGCATCCGGCAGCAGGCATTTTCAAAATACGGCGCAAGCCGCCGATTTGGTTAATCTAAGGAGGAACACGTAAAATGACTTTCAGCGATATTTTTAAATCCAGCTTTCTGGAGAGCGTGACCGAATTTTCAGCCATCGATACGTTGATCGGAATGGCGTTTGCGCTCGTAATAGGACTCTTTATCTTCCTGATCTATAAAAAGACGTTCAGCGGCGTGATGTACTCCACCGGGTTTGCAATGTCGCTCGTGGGGCTTTCTCTGGTAACGACGCTCGTGATCATGGCGGTTACGTCCAACGTCGTGCTTTCTCTGGGTATGGTCGGCGCGCTCTCGATCGTTCGTTTCCGCGCGGCCATCAAAGAGCCGATGGAGATCGTCTTCCTGTTCTGGTCTTTGGCAGTCGGCATCGTGATCGGCGCGGGCATGATCCCGCTCGCCGTGATCGGATCCGTCCTGATCGGCGTGATCCTGATCGTGTTTGTCAGCCGGAAATTCCGCAATACGCCGTATATCCTGATCGTAAACTGCAGCGACGAAAACGCCGAGGCAAACGCGCTGGGCGTGATCGCGCAGTCGGTGGAAAAATATATCGTGAAATCCAAAACCGTCGATAAAAACGGGATCGAGCTGACCGCGGAAATCCGCGTCAAGGATTCGGAAACCGGGTTCGTCAACCGGATCAACGCGATCGGCGGCGTATCGGGCGCAACTCTGGTAATGTTCAACGGAGAGTATATGTCTTAAGGGAGGTAGTGGTCATGGTTGCAAATAAGCATGTTTCAAAAATCATCGTTGCCCTCATGGCCGCTGCAGTCGTACTGTGCTTCCTTGCGATCGCCGTTTCCGGAAAAATGACCGAGATGCTCGGCGGAACCGCCGTGAAGATGGAATACGAATCGAAGCTGTTTGATACGGATGAGATCATCAGCGTAGAGATTCAGATGGACGAAGATACGTGGAAAGAGATGCTCGCGAACGCTATGTCCGAGGAATACTACGTCTGCGACGTTGTGATCAACGGCCAGCGGGTCAACAACGTTGCGATCCGGCCGAAGGGAAACACCAGCCTTTCCGCAATCGCGATGGATCCGGATACGGATCGCTACAGCTTGAAGCTGGAATTCGATCATTTCGTGAAAGGCCAGACCTGCTTCGGCCTCGATAAGCTGATTCTCAACAACAACTATGCGGACGCGACCAACATGAAGGAAGCGATCGTCTACGATATGTATCAGTATATCGGCGCGGACGCTTCCCTTTACAACTACGCGAAGGTTTCCGTCAACGGCGAATACTGGGGCGTTTATCTGGCCCTCGAGGCCGTGGAGGAAAGCTTCATGCTCCGCAATTTCGGCACGCAGGACGGCGAGCTGTATAAGCCGGACAGCATGGAAATGGGCGGCGGAGATTCTTCCTCGAAATCCTCGATGCCGAATATGGGCGGCGCGGATTTTTCCGATTTTGATTTCTCGCAGTTTGGAGGGACGACGCCTCCGTCCTCAGCGGGCGGATCCCCGTTCGGAGCGGGCGGCTTCGCTCAGGAAAACGTTTCGGCTGATAACGTAGCCGAAGGCGGGATCGCCAATCTGTCGTTCGGCGGTTTCCCCGGCGGCGGCGACTTCGGCAGCTTTGATCCGGGCAGCATGCCCGGCGGCGGAAATTTCGGCAGCTTCGATCCCGGCAGCATGCCTGATACGGGCAATCTTCCCAGCATGGAAGATCTGCCGGAGATGGGATTCTTCAATCCCTCGGGCAGAGGCGGATTTTCCATGGGCGGCGGCGGAGCCAATCTGAACTATACGGACGACGATCTCGAAAGCTATTCCACCATCTGGGAAGGCGAAGTCACAAAAACCGGGAAATCGGATCACCGGAGAGTCGTAACGGCGCTGAAGAATATCAGCGAAGGAACCGATCTTGAAAAGTATCTCGACGTTAACAACGTCCTCAAATATATGGCCGTTCATACCTTCTCCGTGAATATGGACAGCCTTTCCGGTTCCATGGCGCACAACTATTATCTGTATGAATACGACGGACGGCTGAACATTTTCCCGTGGGATTACAATCTCTCTCTGGGCGGAATGGCGATGGGAAACGACGCCGGCGCAACGCAGGTGGTCAACGACGCGATCGATACGCCGTTTTCCTCAACAAAATTTTTCGACGCGCTGCTTTCAAATGAAGAATATCTCGAAAGATACCACGCGTATCTTCGGCAGCTCGTGGACGAATACGTGAACGGCGGACGGTTTGACGAGGTTTACAATCGCATCAGAAATCAGATCGACTCGCTCGTGGAAACGGATCCCACCGCGTTTTATCCCTGCGACGAATATCAGACCGCGGCGGAAATCCTTTACGAAACCGTAAAATTGCGCGCACAAAGCATCGACGGCCAGCTCAACGGCACGATTCCCTCCACGGACGACGGACAGCGCCGGGATTCCTCGTCGCTGATCGACGCGTCTCATATCGACCTTGCGGCAATGGGAAAATTCAGCATGGGCGGCTCGGACGATTTCAAAGGCAGATCGGACCGGATGAACCGTCCGTCCGGTCCGTGGAAAAAAGAAGAGAGCTCCCCGGAAAACGGGCTTCCGGGCGGATCGCAGGAAAATCCGCCGGAAAACGCAAATCCGCCGGAGTCTCCGGATGGATTTGATCCGGGAAGCCTTCCCGACGGATTCGATCCGGGAAATCTCCCCGACGGCTTTGACGCAGGGAATCTTCCCGACGGGTTCAATCCGAACGGGATGCCGGGCGGCGGCTCCGGATTCGGCGGAGGAAACATGCCCGGCGGCGTGAATCCCGGCTCCGGGAGCATGCCCGGCGCGGGAGGCTCAAGCCCCGGAACGATGCCGAATACGGGAGGCTCTGCACAGCCCGGTTCGGAAAATTCCGCTCCCAAAGGGGAGGGCTCGTCCGGCTCCGGAAAGCAAAACGGAGCGACGCCGGGCGGCTCTGCGGATGCAAGCCAAAACCGTCCGTCCTCTTTTTCCGGGATGCCCGGACAGACGTCCTCAAAGCTCGGCAGCCTGATCGTGATCGGCGTCTGCTTCGCCGTGATGATCGCCGCGCTCTTCGTGGTCGGCAGTCTCAAACACAAAGAAAAACGTTGATCCGCTCCGCCTGCGAACGTACGGCGAACGATCCTGAATACGAAACGCCCGGGGCTTTTTGTTTGCGCTGCAGCCCCGGGTATTTTTTGACCTTTTACGCCGCTTTCGAAGGCTCTTTCTATTTTTTTGACTTTGTGATATAATATCTAAAAAGTGCGGAAAGGACCATCGGAGTGGAACGGGAGAAAAAGAAATTTTCAAGCGAACTCGCCTATTTTCTGGGCATCGTGCTGATCGCGCTGGCAACGGCGCTGATGCAGCGGGCCGATTTCGGCATGTCCATGGTGGTTGCGCCCGCGTATATCCTTCATCTGAAGATTTCTCAGACGGTTTCCTGGTATTCGTTCGGCGTATCGGAATATCTGCTTCAGGGAGCGCTGCTGATCCTTCTGATTCTGATCGTGCGGCGCTTCAAAAAAGGGTATCTCTTCTCTTTCGTGACCGCGGTACTTTACGGCCTGATCCTGGACGGCTTCGTCGCGCTTGCCGCGCTGCTGCCGCCGGGCGGGATCGCCGGGCGGATCGCCTGCTTTATCGCCGGACTTTTGATCTGCGCGTTCGGGGTGGCGCTCGTATTCCATAACTATATCGCGCCGGAGGTCTACGAGCTTTTGGTCAAGGAGATTTCCGAAAAGACGAAAATCGCAACGTCGAAAGTAAAAATGGGATACGACTGCATCAGCTGCGTTGCGGGGATCCTGCTTTCGTTCGCGTTTTTCGGGTTCGGAACGTTCGTCGGCGTCAATATCGGAACGGTGATCTGCGCGCTGCTCAACGGATTCCTGATCGGGAGATTTTCCGCGCTGCTGGAGCGGCATTTCGAGTTTGTCGACAGCCTCCCGCTGCGCCGGTTTTTCGAATGATGCTCAAACGGGGGGATCGGTTCCTTTTACGGTGTCGGGACCGTTCCGCCCTCTTTGCGGGAATCGTTCAAACCGTTTGATAGAGTTTTAGAACATGGGGAAAGACTGAATTATGACGAGAAAAGAAACGTACGACGCCGTCGTTTTCGATATGGACGGAATCATTTTCGACTCGGAAAGAGAAGTGCTCGAAAGCTGGCTGGCGATTGCGGAAAAATACGGGATCAAAAATTTCCGCGAGCCGTATCTGCGCTGTATCGGGACAACCCGCGCGCGTACAAAGGAGATCCTGCAGGAGGCGTTCGGCGAGGATTTTCCGTATGACGAATACCGAGCGGAACAGTCCGCGTTATTTCATCAGAAAAACGACGGCGGCCGCCTGCCGCTCAAACCCGGCGTGCGGGAGATCCTTGCCTTTTTGAAGAAGCAGGGCAAAAAGATCGGTCTTGCCTCTTCCACGCGGCGGGAAACGGTTTTTGCCGAGCTGCGGGACGCGGGCATTCTGCCGTTCTTCGACGCCGTGGTCACGGGCGAAGCGGTCGAAAAGAGCAAGCCGGCGCCGGATATTTTCCTGTTTGCCTGCCGGGCGCTCGGCGTTCTTCCGGCGCGTACGTTTGCAATCGAGGATTCCTACAACGGAATCAAGGCGGCTTTCGCCGGCGGCCTTCGGCCGATCATGGTGCCCGATCTTCTCCCGGCGACCGCAGAGACGCAGGTGCTCTCGGAAACGGTACTGAAAAGCCTTTTGAACGTGATGGAATATCTTGAAAAAATCTGAAAGTAAAAACGAAAACCGCCGCTTCCGGTCCGGAAACGGCGGTTTCTCCTTTGCGCGGATTATTCGGTATAGATGATCTCGGCGGTCTTCTGGTCGCGGCGGTAATGCTTGAAGAAATTGTAAGCGATATCGCCGTAGCCCGGCCAGAGCGAGTGCATCAGATATTCGGTTACGTTCATACCGATCATCGGAACGCCCTTGTCGTTCTTGATGAGCCATTCGCCGTTGCGCCATTCGCCGTTGATCGTCGTGATCTCGAGCGAATCGAACGGACGGCCGATCACGGGGTATTTGACGTAATCGAACTCTTCGACCGGCGCGATGCCGTTGAATTTGCAGTAGGTCTGGAGGAAGTCGCGTCCGCCTTCGTTGAGGTGGTTGTTCTCGGCGTCCCAGGCTGCGAAATCGTAGGTCGAGGAGATGATCATCGCCGGCAGATCGTACTTCTTGTAGAGCTCTGCGGCGGAGTCCGGCAGATCGCGCAGCGGCATTGCCATCGGGCAGGCAGCCGCGAAGACTTCCGGATGATGCGAGATGCAGTGGTAGGTTGCCCAGCCCCCCATCGAATAACCAGTGACCCAGACGCGTTCCGGATCGAGCGCCGGATATTTCGAGAGGATATACTTGGCGAAGCGGGGGAGAAGCTCTCCGCCGATGAGGGTGATGCCGCTGTGCATCGGCGCCGCGATCGCGAAGTTCTGCTCGCCGGCCGTCAGCAGGATGCCTGTTTCATCGAGGAACATCAGCACGTCGTCGCCGCCGCCGTGGTTCGCGAGCAAAAGCGGAACGCTGTGTTCGGGAGCGGTGTTGTTGAGAACTTCCTGCGGCAGCACTTCATACCAGGTGTCGAGATAGTCGCCGGGTTCGGACATCATGCCGCCGGGGCTCTTCATATCGCTGAAGGTTTCGGAATCCTTGATGAACGTAACCTGAAGATTGCCGATCACGGTCCGTTCGTTGAGAATCGGATTGCGGCGCGAGAGCGCGAAGCGGGTGATCGCCGGCGCGGGAACGTAGCCCTGATAGCAGTTGGTGACGCGCGGTTCCAGATATTTTGTCTGAACGTTGGAGGTGCGCTGGAGGAACATGAACATGCTGCGGAAGGCTTTTTCCATCCAGCAGCCGATCTTTCCGTCCTGGTCCTCGGCGGTGCGGACTTCGCGGATCGGGAGCGCCTGATTGTCGAAGCAGGAAATCCCTTCGGCGAGCTTATAGGCGTCCGTTTTGTTCGCCTCGCGGAATTTGCGGATCGCGGTCGTCGTTCCGTTTACGATAAAAGCGGGAACGTACTGGCTGACGGTAACTTCTTCGGACATCTCGCCGCCGTAGGTGAAATATCCGGCGACGCGGCCGATCAGCTCGTCGCGCGAACCGGCAACGAAGTTATTCATAAAGGTCGCGCCTTCCTCAACGCCGAACATGTAGGTTTTGCCGTAGCCGCCGCAGTATTCGCTCTCTGCGGGGACGCAGCGTTCGCCGTCGATTTCGATGAACGCCTTCTGGCTCAGAAGCGCGTTGTAGAGCGTGTAGCTGTACTGGAGATCGTCCTCGGTATAGCCTTCCGCCTTCTGCGGCATCTGAAGGATGATGGTTCCGATCGCTTCGTCGATCAGCCGGATCAGACCGAGCTTTTCAAGATACGCTTTGCCTTCCTCTTTGGTTTCCAGTCTGCGCGGCGCAAAGACGATAAACGTCGTGTTGTTTCTTGCGCCGGTCTCCGCGCCGTAGATGTTGGGAGAGCGGTAGAAATACGCAAGATCGTTCGGGAAGTTTTCCAGCGCGGGATTGAGGATCTGTTTGAATCTTCCGGCGCCGGAGAGCTTCGAGGTAACTCCGGGAGCGTTCGCGCGGACTTCTTCCAGCGTTTCGAATGTAGCAGGATTGTCCTGCCGGTTCCAGTAATTGAGCATGCATGTTCCTCCTTTATCGGAATGCTGTTGTGGAGTTTTCCATAAATTCAGTATAATCCGCAAAGGAAAATTTGTCAATTATTCTCTATACCGTCTTTTTTCCGTATGTATTGAGAATTGGCCGGAAATGGAATATAATACCAGTAGAATCAACGAACCGTTACAGAGGTGTATCAGAATGATCCGAAAAGCGCAGGAAAAAGACATCCCGAAAATCCTCAGCCTGCTTTCGCAGGTGCTGGAAATCCACGCGTCGATCCGCCCGGATATTTTTATTCCCGGAACGACCAAATATACGAACGAAGAACTGATCGGGATTTTGCAGAACGAAAACACGCCGGTTTACGTTGCCGTCGATGAAAACGACGAAACCGTCGGCTATGCGTTCTGCGTCCGGAAGGAACAGCCGTTTTCCAACAACATGGTGCCGTTTACTTCGCTGTTTATCGACGATCTCTGCGTCGACGAGAACTGCCGGGGGCGTCATATCGGCGAGGCGCTGTTCCGGTTTGTTCTGCAGGAGGCGAAGCGGCTCGGATGCTACGAGGTTACGCTGAACGTCTGGGAGGGCAACGACAGTGCAAAACGGTTTTATGAGAAAATGGGAATGAAGACCAAGGAATCGCAGCTGGAGCTGATTCTCTGAGCACGTTGTTTCGGTGATACGATATGAACAAACAATCATTTTTAAGCTCTGGGCGCGTATTCGTTCTGATCCTCGCGCTTCTGCTCTGCCTGTCCGGATGCGCCGAAGCAAAGCCGGAAACAAAAGACGGCGGTGTTGATTCCGCCGCCTCGCAGGAGCAGGAAAGCGCGTTTTCCCAGACGGAGGAAGAAGCTTCCGAAACGCCGCCGGCGGACGCGCGGCTTCTGCGCGAGGAGAACTACAGCGACGGAGTGCTGAGCAGCTATACGGACTATCTCTACGACGAAGCGGGAAAACTGATCCGGAAAAAATTCATCACTGCAGCCGGGACGCTCGATTTCGAAAAGGAATATCTGTATAACGAAAAAGGGCAGCTGATCGCAGAGCAAGTGATTCGGGACGGAGAAGTCACCGGCAAAAGCACGCAGTACGAGTATGATTCAAACGGGAACTGCATCCGGGAGATCTACGCGATAAAGCTTTCGGAGGATGAAGTCGATTTAAGCCGTTGGGATGAGTATTCCTACGACGCTATGGGGCGGAAGATCCGGTGCTGCGGCTGGCGCAAAGGAAAGCTTTCGTACGAATACGATTATACCTATGACGCCGATTCGAATCTGACGAAGGAAGTGCACCTCGACGCCGACGGGAAGGTGACGCTTACCGAGGAAACGCAGTACGACGGCGCCGGGCATATCCTTAAAACGGTGACCAGGCGCGGAGACACGGAAACGGTCACCGAATACGACTGGTCGGAGAATTTTACCAAACGCGGGACGACCGCGAAAGATCTGAAGGGAAACCCGGACGGGGCTGTGCTCAACACCTACGATGAATTCGGGCGGCTGATCCTCAGCGAACGGTACCGGCTCGACGGTACCGTTGCCAACAGCGTCCGGTATATTTTCGGCGAATAAAGCCCTGCCGAAGCGCGGCAAAAAGAACGGAGGCGCAAAAATGGAAGAGAAACGCTTTGAAAACGAGGAGCTGACTGCGGCAATCGTCGACCAGACGTCCCGGGCGCTCTGGGAAGTGGGGAACGTGATCGCCTGCGTTCCCGATCGGCTCTGGGAGAAGGAATACTGCGATCAGCCGCTCTATAAGCATATTTATCATATGCTCCATTCGCTGGATCTCTGGTTCATCAACCCGGAGGATCCAGCATTCTGCGAGCCGCCGTTTCATATCGCCGGTCTCAACAATCTCGATCTGAACACGGACCGGACGATCCTTCGCGGTGAGATCGATTCCTATTTTTCCGCGATTGAAGAGAAGATAAAAGCGTATACCGCTTCGCTGACGCCGGAGCGCCTCCTCGAAAAGCCGGAAGGCTGCCGCCACAGCCGCTTTGAGCTGATCCTCGGTCAGTTTCGCCATCTTCATACCCACCTCGGGATGCTGATGGGCTGGATCATTGCGGAGACGGGCGAATGGCCGCTGACGGTCGGCCTGGAGCATCCGGTCCCGGAAGGTCAAACCGGTATTTTTGCCTGAGAACGGAGAAAACGCCCGATGAAATTTGAAAACTGTTATTTCTTTACCGGAACCGCCTACGCCGGAAAATCCACGTTGGTAAAAAGGCTCGCCGAAAAATACGGCGGGATCGCCTGCGAGGAAAACTATCACGACGCGCTGCTCGATACGCTCGACAAAGCGGAGTTTCCGTTCCTTTGCTATTCGCGCGATCTGAAGGACTGGCACGATTTTATCCGCCGCACCCCGGATGAATACGAAGCCTGGATCAAAGGCGTTTCCAAGGAATGCGAGATCCTCGAGCTGCGGATCCTCGAAGGATTGATCCCGCAGGGCAAAAAGATCTTCGTCGATACCAATATTTCAGTGGAAACGCTGCACAGGATCTCGGATAACCGCCACGTTCTGATCATGCTGGCCGATCCCGAGATCTCGGTCCGGCGGTTTTTCGAGCGGGAGGACCGCGAAAAGCAGTTCCTCTACCGCCTGATCCTGGAAGAAAAAGAGCCCGAAAAAGCGCTCGAAAATTTCCGGCGCTGCCTGGAGCGGATCAATTCGCGCGAAAATTACAACGCGTTTTTGCAAAGCGGGTTTCTCGTTCTTCTGCGCGATGAAACCCGTTCGATCGAAGAGACGGTCCGGTGCGCGGAGGAACTCCTTGCCTTATAGAGCTCGAAGATACAAAAACGGAGAGAGAAAAAGATGCTTGAAAAAATGGATGAATTCTTCGCGGCACGGCTCGAAGGCTACGACGCCCATATGAAGGAAGAAATCGAAGGCGCGCGGGAATTCTATCCGTTTACCGCGGCGCGGCTGCCGGCGTTTGAAGGCGCGAAGGTGCTTGATCTCGGCTGCGGCACCGGGCTCGAGCTGGAAGATTATTTCCGCTGCAATCCGGCCGCCGGAGTGACCGGGATCGATCTTTCCGCCGCGATGCTTGAAAAGCTGCGGGAAAAATTCCCGGAAAAGAAGCTTCGGTTGATCTGCGCCTCGTACTTCGACGTTCCGTTCGGCGAAGCGGTCTACGACGCGGCCGTTTCCGTAGAATCGCTGCATCATTTTGCCGCGGAGAAAAAGCGTTCGCTTTACCGCAGGCTGTTCGATGCGCTGAAAACGGGCGGAGTTTTTATCCTGACGGATTATTTTGCCGCCTCAGACGAAGAGGAAGCGGCGTTCTTCCGCGAATACGATGCGCTGCGCACGGCGCAGGCGGCGGAAGAATCGGAATTCTATCATTTCGACACGCCGCTGACCGTGCCCCACGAAACGGAGCTCCTGAAAGACGCCGGCTTTTCCGAAGTGGAGATCCTCGGCCGCTGGGGCGCAACGTATACCTTGAGCGCGAAAAAACAGCTTGTGAAAACAGAGTAAAAAAGGAGTTCGGCATGGACGCAATCGAAGCGATTTTCAAAAGACACAGCTACCGCGGAGCATATCAACCGGATCCGGTGCCGCGCGAAGACCTGAGAAAAATCATGGAGGCCGGGCTGGCGGCGCCTTCCGGCTGCAATCTGCAAACCGCGCGTCTGATCGCCGTCGACGATCCGGCGCTGCTGGAAAAACTTCATGCGGTGATCGATCCGCCGGCTGGTGAAACCGCGCCGGCGATGATCTGCGTCCTGACGCGGAGGATTCCCGCCTACCGCGACCGCTGCTTCGCGGTTCAGGATTATGCCGCTGCGATCGAAAACATGCTGCTGGCGATTACCGCGCTCGGCTACGAGAGCTGCTGGTACGAAGGACATATCACCGACGAGGACCGGATCGGCGAAAAAATGGCCCGGATCCTCGGCGTTCCGGATGGATACGAGCTCGTTTGTTTCCTTCCGGTCGGAATTGCGATCGAAGCGCTGTCCGCTCCCGCAAAACAGCCTTTTTCGCAGCGCGCCGGTTTCAACGGGTTTGCGAATTTCTCTGAAGAATTGCCGGATAATGTTAAGGTTGATCACAATTATTGAGTTTTGGTTTTTGATCGTTGAAGCAGAAGCGGAGATATGATATAATCATTTAAAAGAATCACCGAAAGGCAATTCGGAACGAAAACGAAACGGAGGATGCTCTATGGAAAAATGCTATGAAAACAAACTGTTCCGTGCGGACGAAATGATCCCCGGCGTCTACAAGATTTCCCAGCCCTGGTTCCGCGAGGATGCGCTCCATGCGAACGCGTATCTGATTCTCGGCGAAAAGGCCGCGATCGTCTATGATACGATGTTCGGCTACGGCAATCTGCGCGCGTTCTGCGAAGAGATCACGGATCTGCCGCTGATCTGCGTCAATTCCCATTTCCACGGCGATCACGCCGCGGGCGATTTCGATTTCGATTTCGTCTACATTCATCCGTTCGATCTGCCCGGAATCTACAACGGCTTCCATCAGACGGCCGAAGGCCTTCTGGAGGCTGCGAGAAATACCGCGAAGCCGGAATTCGCGCCGCAGATCGCGCTTGAGGATATGTGCGTGCCGAAGCCGATGAAAGCCTTCCCCTGCTACGACGGAGACCTGATCGATCTCGGCGACCGCAAGCTTGAGATCGTCCACGTCGGCGGCCATTCCCCGGGATGCATCGTCCTGCTCGATCCGGAAAAGAAAGTCGCATTCTCCGGCGACACCTGCAACGACAATACGATCATTTCCCGCTTCCCCTGCGATTCCCTTGAGGAATACTACGTGGGCATGCAGCACCTCAAGGTGCGCACCGCGGCGACGGGGATCGAATACTTCTACGGCGGCCATTTCTCCGCAGGGATCGAACTGGTCGACGAGATGCTCGAGCTCCTCGAAGCGATCTTTGCCGGCAGAGACGACCACGCCGAATACGCGATGGGCAGCCCGTTCCGCGGCGTTGCGCTTTACGGCGCAAAGATGGCTCCGATGTATCACCGCATCGACGGCAAGAGCGCCAACGTCCAGTATGCCGAAGATACGGTCCACGTCCGTCCTTATGAACCGCGCGTCCTGACGGAGAAAAATCCCGGAGCGCGCCGTGTAAAGGACCGCTTCTGATCGACCCAATCCGCCAAAAAGCCGCAGAGCAAATCTGCGGCTTTTTTCGTTTGGATCTGCGCGCTGCGGCAGACTTTTTCCTGCGCGGTCTGTTCTTTTTGGCGAAACTGTGGTATAATACTCTAAACGTATCGGAAAGCGCGCGGTGAAACGTATCATGAAAAAGGCGATCCTGTTCTTAAAACTGTTTATTTGCTGTTCGGTCGGATCCTTCCTCGGCCGGGCAGTCTACCTGATTATCGATTATCACAGATACCCGTTGATCTATCAGATCCGCTCGGCGCCGTGGTATACGGAGATTCTGGTTTCCGCCGCCATAACGGCGGCGATCATCGCGCTCTGTCTGGTGATTCTGCTGCTGCTCAAACGAAAACTGAAAAGGAATACGTCCGATGAAGAAAAAGGATCAAATGAAGAAAGCAAAACAGAACCAAACGTATGACGAACTGACGGAAAAGCTCCTGCAGGAGCCGTACCTCGTGATCGACTTCCTGCCGCGGCAGGTGCCAAAGGACAGTGAGGGGCAGTTTTTTGCTGTAGAACGATACTGCCTTGCTCCTGTGCGGCGCAAAGAATACTTCCGAAAAATGGCGGAGATCCTGATTGGCGTTGCCTGCTATTACGAACTTGCTTTGGGCGACGGGGAAGGCTGGGTTTTGAATCCTGCGCCGAACGAACTTTTTGCGCAGATTTCGAAACTTGCCGAAAACGGCTGCCGCACCGTGCTTCTGCCCGGGTGTCAGGCGCTCTTTACCCTCAACGGATGCGATCTTTATATGACGCTGTTTCACCCTTCGAAAGAGCTTGAGGAAACGGTCCGCGCCTTGGCTTCGGCGCAGGGCTTCTTTGTACGGGAGGGAATGAAACATGAATGATTCAAATACGGACAAAATGGTATTTATCACCCTGCGTGAGCGCCCGGAGCTTGCCGACACAGCCGCCGGGTGGTTCCATCAAAAATGGGGCGTCCCGAAGGAAGCGTATCTTGCTTGCATGGAGGATTACCTTTCCGGGAAGACCGAATACGGCTGGTACCTCTGCCTTGTGGGCGGTGCGATCGTCGGCGGCCTCGGCGTGATCGACAACGATTTCCACGATCGAAAGGATCTGACGCCGAATCTCTGCGCCGTCTATACGGAAGAAAACTATCGCGGGCGCAGAATTGCGGGGACCCTTTTGAACAAGGCGGTGGACGATCTGAAATCGAAAGGGATCTCTCCGGTCTATCTGGTCACGAATCATACCGGCTTTTACGAGCGGTACGGTTGGGAATTCTTCTGTATGGTCCAGGGAGACGGGGAAGCAGAACCGTCCAGAATGTATCTTCACCGGTGATCCGGTTTTGAAACGAAAACAAAGGAGCAAAAAAGATGGAAACGACGCAGCAGATTTCGGAAAATTCTGCCGGGCGCGAATATATCGCTTTTATCAGCTATCGCCACAAGCCGCTCGACAAGCAGGCGGCGGAAAAAATCCAGCGCGCAATCGAGCACTATACCGTTCCGCGCGAATACCGGGCGCAGACGGGCGGCAAACGCCTCGGGAAGGTCTTTCGCGATGAAGACGAGCTTCCGGTTTCTTCGAGCCTTTCCGACAGCATCACCTACGCGCTGGATCATTCGCAGTATCTGATTGTGATCTGTACGCCGGATCTGCCGAAATCGGCCTGGTGCGAGCAGGAGATCCGGTATTTTACGGAAAAATACGGCCGAGACCGGGTGATTGCGGTTCTCGTGGACGGCCAGCCGCAGGAATCCTTTTCGCCGCTGCTGCTTCATACCTACGACGAAGCGGGGAATATCACGGGCGATACGGAACCGCTGGCAGCGAATATTGCGGGAAAGAATCATTCGATCGACCGCGGTGCTTTCCGCAAGGAGATCGTCCGCGTTTATGCGTCGCTGATCGGATGTCCTTTCGACGCGCTCTGGCAGCGCGAACGCCGCCGGAAGATGAACCGGCTGTTTGCGCTCGTCGGCGCTTCGGCGGTCCTGCTCGCCGGTTTCTCGGCGGTCGTGCTCTCGAAAAACGCCGAGATCACTCGCCAGTACGATCAGATCGCCTCGCAGAACGAACAGATCACCGAGCAGAACCGGCAGATCACGGAGCAGAACGATCAGATCACCGAACAGAACGAACAGATTACCGAGCAGAATCTGACGCTGCAGCGGCAGCTTTCTTCGATGCAGGTCGACGCCGGTTATACGGCGCTTTCGCAATACGATATCAAAAAAGCGCTTGAATCCGGACTCGAAGCTCTGATCCCGGATGAAGGTGGGGAAGAACTTTACGACCGCCGGGTGCGCGCTCTGTTTGCCGATGCGCTCGGCGCCTACGATTTCGAGAAAAGCAGAACGGAGAAGATTTACAGCCAGAGCGTTCCGATCACCCAGCTTCTTGCGGTGAAAAGCGAGAAGAAACTGCTGATCGCCGATGAAGTCGGCAGTATCCACTGTATCGAGGTGCCTTCCGGAAACCTGCTTTGGGAACAGTTCCCCCATTATTCAAGCATCTACGATAAATCCTGCGAGCTGATCCTTCCGGCCACGAACGAATTCGTGCTTTGCAAAGGCTCCGATTTTGTATCGGCCTATTCGCTCGAAGACGGAACGGAGCTTTGGCGGTATGATTATACAAGCTACAGGAACGGATACAGCGGCTATCGGGGCACCGGTCTTCGGGCGCTCTCTCCGGACGGAAAAACGCTTGTATTGCTCGACGGAAATCCGGATAAAGAAGAAAACTCGCTTTTGACGGCCGTCGATACGTCGACCGGAAAAAAGAAAGCACAGATCGACCTGTCCTCAAAAGACGCCAGAATTCTTGCGTCCGTTACGGACAAATGGTTCTATAACACGGCGGATTTTTCCAAAGACGGAAAGCGTCTTGCCGTTGCGGTGTTCTCGCAGTGTTTGGACGAGAACGGGGAGGATAAATATATTGATGGAAAGGGCTCCACGAAAGAGCACCGCTGCGATTATTATCTGATCGATACCGAATCCTGGGAAATCCTGCATGACGTTTATCTCGACGGCTTTTACAACTACGGAAATTCGATTTCCTACGGCTGTGTGCTGGAAGAAGGAACGTACAATCTTCTTTGTGCACAGTATCGTTCGGAATTCGGCGGCATCGTGATCAATACCATGAACTGGGAAAAAGAAGAATACAATACGAATACCACAACGCAGACCATTCCGGCGGACGACGGTATTTTCTATGACGACCCGTATACCAATTGCGCGGTTCCTGTTTTGGCGTCCGGAAACAGAGTAGCCATTTCCAGCGGAAGTACACTCTATCTGTTCAACCGCGACGGGACTTTATACAGAGGATACGCGTTTACCGATGCCGTTCTGGACGCCTGGTGGGACGATGACGTCGGGCAGACGATCACCGTGCTTCTGGCAAGCGGCGCGATGATCGTCTACGATTCCGAGAAAGGATACGATGCGGAAGATTACAGCCAGGGCGGGGTCTACCGCGCGCAGGCGTTCGCCGACGGAATCCTCGATACGGAATTTCTGTATGATTCCAAACCGGATCCGGATTCGATGGTCGTCCATACGATGCGCGAGGATACAGGCTCCGTGTTGCTTACGCGGATCCATACCGATACCGGACGGACGGAGCTTCTCAAACAGCCGGAAAACGCCAACAGTTATTCCGGTTACGTTCTGCTTTCTCCCTCCGGGAACAGACTCTTTCTGTTCTATTATAACAGCAGCACCGGCTACACGGTCGGCGTATACGATCCGGTCACCTATGAAAACCTGGAGCTGGTCAGCTTCCCGGAGCTGTGGGGGGAACCCTGCGTGATGGACGATACGCACTTTATCATCGATAACGTGATCTACGGCCTTGACGGGAGCGAGGAAACCCTGAAACCGCAAACCGGCGTTTCGAAAAGAGCCTTTGAAATCTCGAACGACTGCGAAAGCCGGATCCTCTCCTCCGGAAAGGTGCTGACAGTCAGCGAAGTTCTCGCAGGAGATACCGGAATGACCTACTGCTGGCTCGACGGAGTCGCGCTGGAAATCGATCCGAAAGCGGGAAGCAGCACGAAAATCCCGAAGTCCGGCGCCAACGGTCTGGTGATTGCCACGCCGCAGGGAGCAGATCAGGAAATGGTCGTTCTGGATTCCGGGAGCGGCGAAATCGTGACGGTGGAAAATCCGTATCCGGCGTCGGATACGCTGCTTGCGATCGGTACGGAAAAAAGAGTCTTTGCCGTTTGCGACAGATCGCAGATCACCGTTTTCAATCTCGAAACGTCCGTTGCGGACGTGCTCGATTACGAATACGCGGCGCGCGAGATTCAGAGCCTCTGCTTCGTTCCCGGCGACGAATATCTTTTGATTCTGACCGTTTCGGGCAGGCTCGATTGCTGGGAGCTTTCTGCCGATACGCAGGTTTTTTCCGATACGTTCAAGGTTTACGATACCTACGCCGTGTCCGCCTGGGCTGATCACGAGCGGGATGAAATACACGTCTTGCTCAAATCCGAATCCAGCAAGTACGGCAGATGGATCGGCATCGATCAAAAAGCGTGGATCAAGATCGGCGAAAGCGAGAACGTTTTTCTGTATCTCCCCCAAAACGGGTCGCTCGTGGAATACAACGACGAAAAATACCGCGTCAAAGAGGTTTATTCTCTCGACCGTCTTGCGCAGATCGCTCGGGAAAAACTGAAAGGATGAACGGTCGAAAACGCAATCCAAACGAATTTCAACGGAAAAGAGGCAACAAACGATGAAAGTGCGCTTCCAAATCAAAAAGCTGGCTGCATTTCTCCTGATCGCAGCGATGCTGTTCGCAGCGGGCTGCAGCGAGAAGTCGCCGGCGTCGAATCCGCCGGATTCCGGGGTTTCGAATCCGGAATCCTCCCGGGAAAGTCAGAGTCTGCCCGAGAGCAGCGCCCTGGAGAGCAGTACGCCGGAACGCTCTGAGGAGCCGTCGGAATCGTCCGATCCGGCGCCGGAAAAGGAGCGCAGGCTTGCCGCAGGGGTCGAAAAGATCGAAGGAGCGAAAGCGCTCTATGATCTTACGGCGCTGATTCCGCGGTATGAAAACATGACGCTCGCGGATTTTGCGTTACAGGATGAAAATCATCTGCTTCTGCTCTATCAGGTGCAGACGGATTTCGGTGCGCGCGCCGCCGGTTTTTCTCTTGCGTTGCTGGATCTCGAAACCGGAGAAGTCGATCTGCTTTTGGATCATCAGCTGCTGGGTTCTGAGGATTTTGCCCCCGATTATTATATGCTTACGCTTGCCTGCGCGGATCCGCCGATCATAGCGGAGAACGTAAGCTCTTACCTGTATTATTATCCGGAAAAGGAGGGCGTGCGGCTTTTCGACGAACAGGAATACTTCACGAAAGCCTTCAGCGTAAACGGTCAGCTCTATGTCCTTACGTCGCAGGGGAATTTGTATTCGGCCAAAAAAGCGCCGTCCCCCGAGGACGGAGAATTCAATCTTGTGTACGGTGTTCTCCGGGAATCGGGCATCGGCTTCGAACAGCCGGTTCTGTGGGAAATCACCGATACGTCCGCTGTATTCCGCGTAAACCCGCTCGCCGATGAAAAAACGGATAGCGTTTACCTTTCGGTTTCGCTGGAGGATGGCGCTTTGAACGGCGCTTACACGGCCGAAGAGAATAACGACAATTACCACATCGTTTCGAAAAACCGTGTGGTTACGAGGCAGCAGCAGGCAAACGGCGATTGGGCCTTGGCCGTGATCGAAAACTCCGAAACGAAATACGTCTCTGATTTCCCGAAAGCCGGAATGCTCGCATCCTTTGCAGAAAACGGCTGGGTCACGGTCGGTCAGGGTGCAGATGGTTCGCTCTGCTTTATCCTGCGTTACGACGGGGAGGAGAAGACCTTCCTCTGGGATTATGCGCGCGAAGCGGCAATGCCTGCCGATCCTCCCGCCAAACGCGCGTACGACGTCTCCGCGCTCCCGCAGGATTCCGACGCGTTCGCGCAGCTCCTCGAGCAGCGCTATGGCGTCGAATTTTCGCTGCGCGAGGAGGCGCTCGGTGACTGGAACGGCGCGAGCGGCTATTCGATCGCGCCCGAAAACGATGAAATAACGATCTTCAAAACGCTCTCCGAGATTCAGGCGGCGTTTTCCGTGTATCCGGAGGGATTCTTCCGCCAGCTCGGAAGCGCTCCCTTGCGGATCGGAATTGTATCGCGGATGACCGGCGTCGGGCCGGAGACGGTATTCCAGCCGAACGGCCTTACGATCGACAGCGACCCCGGTGGGATCATTCTGCGTTCCACTCCGGGTGCTTATACGATCTATCACGAGGTGGGGCACGCGATCTTCAACAAGCTCTGCCACAGCGGCCTTAACGACGAGATGATGGGGGATTTCAACGAGCTCAATCCGAGCGATTTTTTCTATTCCTTCTCCTACGACGCCGAAGACCCGGACTATTTTAAATATACCCCGTACGACGACGATCCGGGAGTAAACTACGAAAACGTCTATTTCTCCTCGGATTACGCAAAAATCTCCAATACCGAGGACGTGGCGGAGCTGATGGGCAATCTGATGAGAGAGGATCTGCCGCACGAAGAATACCGAAGCGTGCATCTTCAGGAAAAATGCAGCTTCCTCTTTGAGCGCATCCGCAGGGTTTTCGATACCGAGAACTGGCCGGAAGAGACCTATTGGGAGCGCTGCCTTGCCGAAGCGGCGCAAAACTGAGGCGTAAAAAAGCGGAATTATCAAAGAAAATCCGTGTGTAAAGCATAATTACCTTACGCACGGATTCTTCTTATGCGGCGGAAGATCAGGTAAAGAGATCGTCCGGCGCTTCAAATGCGATTGAGAAGTCGGTACCGGCGAAGGATATCGTCAGAACGGTTTCTTTTTCGCTGATCAGACCTTTTTCGACACATTTTTTGATCGCCGTATAGGTCGTCTTTTTGTTCCATCCGAGGATCCTTCCGGTACCGCGACGATCTGTTTGGCCGTACAGTCGCCGTTTTTCCAGAGGATTTCCAAAACGCTCAGTTCGGAATCGAACAGTTTCATGATCGGAACCACTCTTTCTTGGAGTATTGCAGTCGTCTGAAAACGACAAGCGTTTTTTGCTGGATTTCAAAAATCCCCGATAGGGAAATCTTGTATCGATTATGCGGATATGATATAATCATAACAGTATCTATCATCAGGGGAGAGAATCCGTTAAAATGGCAAAACGAAGGAATATCAACGTAACCGATGAATCGAACAGCGTCATCAAAACGATCTTCCTGCTGGCGTGGCCGGTCTTTCTGGAACAGATCTTTACCACGCTGATCGGATACGCCGATACGGCGATGGTCGGTTCGCTCGGCGCAAACGCTACCGCTTCGGTTACGATCAGCCAGCCGATTCTGATGTTTTTGAACGGCGCCGTGATGTCGCTCGGCGTCGGTATTACAACCCTCGTTGCCCGCGCGGTCGGCGCGGGGGACGGCGAACTTGTCAAAAAGCTGATGCACCACGCGATTATGGCGATCGTGCTGATCGGGCTTCCGCTCTCGGGCGTTACGATCGCGCTGCACCGCGTGATCCCGAAGCTCATGGGCGCCGCGCCGGAGATCATGGAAACCGCTGCGACCTATAACCTGATCGTTGCGATCGGCCGGATCTTCATGATGACCTCGATGATGCTCAATTCCGCTTTCCGCGGCTACGGCGATA
>JAEEGL012361993.1_pt1 | contig 21511 bp, 19 predicted proteins | sample 9134231 | NCBI WGS metagenome assembly JAEEGL01 (sample SAMN16246548, study PRJNA631951) | gut metagenome | biome: gut microbiome; feature: rumen; material: fiber-attached | host: Bos | place: Iran: Karaj | collected 2018-10
ACCAAAGTAGGCCATATCTGGTCTACCCATTGGTCCATATACTGTAAAGAATCTTAATCCAGTAGTAGGAATATCATATAGTTTAGAATAAGCATGCGCTAATAATTCGTTAGACTTTTTAGTAGCTGCATATAAACTAACTGGGTTGTCGACTTTATCATCAGTGCTAAATGGTACTTTTTTATTGCCACCATAAACAGATGAAGATGAAGCATACACTAAATGTTCAACTGGATGATGTCTACACGCTTCTAAGATATTGTAAAAACCAATGATATTTGAGTTGATATAGGCATCTGGATTAGTGATGCTATAACGAACGCCCGCTTGAGCGGCTAGATTCACCACGATATCAAATTTATAGTCTTCAAATAGTTTGTCAATAAGTGGCTTATCCGCTAAATCACCTTTAATGAAGGTATATCTATCATTCTTAGTTAGTCTTAATCTTTCTTCTTTCAAAGACACATCATAATAAGAATTAAGATTATCTAATCCGACTATTAGATTATCAGTATCTTTTAGTAACCTTTTAACTAGATAAGCGCCTATAAAGCCCACACTGCCTGTTATTAAAATCGTTTTCATAAGCAAACTCCTTCTAAACAAACATTTTTACGTATAAATTTCCACTTGATTTGTTCACAATTAAATCACAATCTCTTTGATTAGTGATGGTTGCATCGTTTCTGCGCCATCTATTTTTAGCAAATCTTTTTCGGCAAGTTTAGCAAAAAAAACTTTCCTGGCGCCATACCTATCATAATCCCAAATAATGTACACAAAACCATCGTCTGACTCAGTAATATCTGGGTATGAAGTTCCTTCTCTAACGTCCAAAATTAAATTATGATCAAAACTTTTGCATCTATTAGTAGACAAACCTATGAATAAATTCTCTCTTTTATAGCTATTATAATGATGAGCAAATAGGACATTTCCACTTTGCAAGCGCAAAGCAAATTGTCTGGCTGACGGACACTTTCTTCCATTATCTTGAGAAACCGTCCAAGTCACACCACCATCATGTGAATAACTAACAGCTTGGTTATAACTAATATCTGTTCTCGAATAAAGTATAATTTCGTACGCATTATCATCAATCTGAATCAATGTTGACTCGGTAACAAACAACGAATTTTCAACCTTAGCTCTTCCTTTAAGAGACCAGGTCAGGCCATCATCCAAAGAAGAAAAAACCATCACAAAAGAAATTGATGTGGGGTCGTGAGAAGCATATATCCATTCACCATTAGTTAAAATTACTGGTTTATTCATCTTGATTCCTTTAGAACAAAAAAATGGTTTGTCGATTTCAAAATTGTTAATATCACTTATATTGTCAATTGATATTCCCGGATTATTAACAACGGCGCAGCAAACCATGCTGGTGTAATATCCGTCTCCAGTTTGATTCCAATAAAGATATAGTTTCCCATTATGCCATTTAATTGATGGGTCAAAACATCTGAAATCATTATTATCGTTAAAATAATCAATAACAAAAGCCAAATTCCAACTGCTACCATCATTATCAGAAAAACAATATAAGGAATAGTTGCTATTTGAAGGCTCTTTTTGACCGCCACTATAAAAACAAGCCCACAATCTTTGGCCGCCATCATTGCGTTTCGACCATTCAATTCCAGGAATTCCTTGCCACAATCTTTTGTCTTTCGAATAATTGGCAACCTTACTCTCAGATGATAATTTTTCAACATGTGCAAGTTCCCTTTCCCAAATGTTTATTACAGGATAATCAGAAATCTCCTTTGAAAAAACTAGACACCATTTATTGAATGCAAAAGTTTCGCCATTTTCACACCATCTAACATAATAGTCACTCTGCTCTTTAATACCAACAACAGAGTTCATTGAAACTGCTATTTGTTTTCCTGGAATATCATTAATTAACTCAAACCCCATACTATCAACAGAAGAATGCAAATCAGCATAACCCTCATGTGGTACAAGCAAAACTATATAACCAGGATTATCTATTGTAAATAACGTTTTTTCATCAATACTATGATAAATAAAGGTTTTGTTATTCAGTTCTATTGGAAAAGCATCCTCTAAAACAAAATATTCTCTATCGTTAAACAATTGAGCACCACTACTAAAAATGTTGGCTTTTGTTTCATCGACCAATGATGCAAAATTTGAAATCAAATCTTTTTCTTTTTTTAAAAGATCCTTTTTTCTCATTAAAGAAGATAATTCAGAAACCTCACCATTGTTTTTAGAAAATGAGCCATTTTTATTTACAACAACAGCTGTATAAGAATAGCAAAACCTACATCCATGCCCAGCATAACTCCTGAACTCATTTCCGTTCGGTTCGCAATTTCTGGCTGCCGGTTCAATTGTTAATTTGCCACATAACGATTCATAAGATGAACCCCACAGTTCGTAAGATAAATCTATTTCTACGGTTGCCCCATCATAACCATCGACGTTATTGTGCCTAGATATTAATCTATAAGAAAATAGCCCTTTTTCGATATATTCGTCCATCTGATTTTCAAGCAAAGTAAAATTCTCTCCACCTTTTCTAAGCCACCCTTTAGATTGAGCCAGATTTAACATGATGTCATATGTTTTGCCGGGGCTATATCCGAGATCGTTGCAGAGAGGCTGTATATTAAATTCAATGTTGTCATTATATTCAAAAGAGACATTAGATGATGTCAAATGTGAATCAACAACATCAACACTAATAGCAAATGAGTCTTTTTTATATTCGCAATAATAATAATAAAGCGCTTTTACCCCATCGATCTCTATATAAAAATTGAGGTTGTTCTCGCTACGTAGATTATACTGTTGTGGAGCACTGTAGGTATTGGTTTCATCTTGACTGGTTTTATTGCTTTTGCATCCAGACATTGATAAAAGAATAGAGAACAATAGTAATGATACTTTCTTATATATCTTCATGTTTTTCAATATTGCAAAACAAATATATGGTGCTTAGTAAGGACATTAGCACAATTTTTATCTTTGAACTCTTCCGTTTCCACAACCTTTTATTAACGACAAAACATCGTCAACAGAACACCTGTTAAAATCTCCTTCGATTGTTTGTTTTAAGCAACTAGTTGCTGCAGCAAATTCCAAAGCATCTTGGTTGCACATTTGAGTAATTAATCCATAAATCAAACCAGCAGCAAAACTATCGCCACCACCAACTCTATCGACTAGTTGAATATTATAATGTTGAGACTGATAAGATTTTCCGTTGTTGTATAAAAAGGCACTCCATCCATTTAGATTCGCGGAAATACTCTCTCTCAAAGAAAAAGCAATATACTTACATCCATATTCTTTTTCAATATATTTTGCTATACGTTCATATTCAGAAATATCTAATTTACCACTATTGACATCGCTATTTATATCTATGCCAAGCGCAAACTGAGCATCTTCTTCGTTTCCTATGCAAACATCTACATATTTAGTTAATTGTTTCATAGCAACTTGAGCTTTTTCGCTAGTCCACAACTTTTTGCGAAAATTTAAATCGCAAGATACGGTAATATTTTTTCTTTTAGCAACTCTGCATGCTTCAAGTGTTATTTCAAACATATTTTTAGAAAGAGCAGGATTGATCCCTGTGAAGTGAAACCAATCAACGCCATCAAACAATTCATTCCAATCAAAATCATATTTGTTAGATAATGCAATTGCAGAGGACTCTCTATCATATATGATTTTAGAAGGTCTCTGGGACGCTCCTTTTTCCAAATAGTATAACCCCATTCTTCCTTTTCCATAACAAATCGATGATGTATCAACGCCGAAAGATTTGAGGGTCCTTACCGCTGCATAACCAACATCGTTATCAGGAAGTTTTGTAACGAAAGTTGAGTCGAGGCCATAATTAGATAGAGAGACGGCCACATTTGCTTCTCCACCACAAAAAGTGCATTCCAAAGAATCTTTTTGAAATAACTTGTTATATCCGGGTGCAGATAATCTTAATAGCAATTCGCCAAAAGTTAATACCTTCATATTATTCACCCACCTTCAAAAAAACAGGAGAAGTAAGAAATTCAATGCTTATATTTCTATTATAAGCATCTAATATACGATTCATCTCTTCATTCATCTTGTCTAAAACTGTATTTTTGGTCATCCATGCCATGTTGCTATCAGCATAGTTCTCTTTTGGTTCGTGGGAATAGCCATCAAAACCAGCAAGCAAAATCTTCTTAACCCCAAAAGTAATTAATAACTTTATTGCCATTAATCCAGCATTATCGCTTACAAATTCTTCATTATTTAAAAGCGCTTTATAATCAACTTGATAAAAAACGCTGTCGAACGGAATGTTAGAAGTGACAATGCATCTTTCTTTTGAGGCGCTATCTAAATCTTTAAATCTTCTAATATTGCTCAAAAAAATAAAATCAGTTTTCAAAAAGCGATAATCGAAATTGACGCTAATCGTTATAATATTTTTGGCTTTGGCAGCCTTAATTATTTTATCTTTCTCTACTATCGAGCTCTTACCAGGCGCAATTAAAAGAACTATTTTGTCTTTAAGAATGGTTTTCAGTTCTTCTAAACGGGTTGTTTGAATAGCACCTTTTTCCATAAATTGAAGATATAAATCTTCTATATATCTTTTATCAAACTCGACCCGTTTTTCTTGAGGCATCATTTCGAAAATTTCATCTATTTCTTCAAATGTAAGGGTTTTCTTGTCATCTAGAAAACTGGCATAGTTTGGATGAGCATTGTGCTTTGCAGACAAATAATTAGGAAGAGAATAACCCCAGTAATTATCATGATGGAACTTCGCCAAAATCGTGTCAACCACACGGAGCAAAGGCTTAATTTTATATTGTTTTTCAAAATTTTCATTAAGATACTCAACTAGTAATTCAGTATTTAGGTTCCCTGCACCACGTCCCATGCCAAATATAGAAGAATCCAAAATAATGTCTTTGTTTGTTTGTAAATTTAAAAGCGTTACAGCGTTGGAATAAGCAAGTTGAAGATTGTTGTGAGAATGAAATCCAACTTTGATAGAGGAATCAAGATTGTTTTCAATCATATAGAAAAACCTGTTGAGATCTTTGGACTTCATCATGCCAAAACTATCGACAATGTAAAAAGCATATGGTTTGATCTTATTCACAATTTCAATCATCTCTATAAATTCAAGATCGCTATAATTTATAGAAACCATTGGTTGCACAAAAACCTTATATCCTTTTTCTTTTATTTTTGAACACAATTCAAGAGCTTCATATCTATTTTTCTTATGAAACGCTATTCTTATACCATCAATTGATTTGCTGTTGTAATTTGGCAAATCGTCTATTCTATATTCGCCAAAATTCATCATTGCGACATATAATTTTCCTAGTTGCTTTGTGCCAATTACATCAATGAATTCATCTACATTATTAAACTTGCTATAGTCTTGCCCATAAACAGACTTTTGTGTAATGAAGCCACACTCAATTACGTCAATATCCGCGTCAATTAAACTATTGATTATTTCTTTAATGTTCTCAAAACCAAAATGCCACTGATTGCAATATCCGCCATCTCTTAACGTGCAATCGAGAACATGTACTTTATTCATAACGCGACCTCCTTTTATTTAATAATCTTTAAATTCTTATTTCACCGTGGTCTATTTTTTCTTTCACAATTTTACGGACTTTTTCTAGATCATTTGGAGTATCAACCGCAATTGTTTCAGAATCCACTTCAATGTATTGAACTCTATATCCGTTTTCAATAAATCTAAGAATCTCTATATCTTCGACTTCTTCAATCTTGGCCTTGCCATATTTAAGACCATAATCACAATAGAATTTAAGAGCCTCTGGTTTAAATCCATAAACGCAAACCTGTTTATAATAATTGTAATTAATGCTACCTTTTGGATATGGGGCAGTTGCTCTTGTTAAATAAATCCCTATTCCATCTTTGTTTGTTAATACTTTTGGAACAGTAAAATTAACAACATCAACAGGATTGGTGATTTTTGTCATTAAATTTGATACTTGCAATTCTGGATTCGAAAAGAATGGAAGGATAGCTGCTTCGATTGTAGAAGGCTCTAACAATGGTTCATCACCCTGGATGTTTACAATTAAATCTGCCTTTATCTTTCTTGCAACTTCGCCAATTCTATCAGTTCCAGTTTTATGCGTGTCTGCTGTTAAAACAACATTTAGTCCCAGTTCATTGCACTTGTCAACTATACGTTGGTCTTCGGTCGCGACATAAACCTCATCTAGTTCTTTAACTTTTTTGCATTGTTGATAAACCCACCAAATCATTGGCTTACCACAAATGTCAGCGAGCGGTTTGCCCGGAAACCTACTACTCTTATATCTAGCAGGAATAACACCTATTATTTTCATGCACGAAACCTCCAATTAAAAAATTAATTTAATTATTTGTTTTTTTAGGTAAAAAGCTATATATAAAATGCCTATCAAACAGCATTAAAAAAGCAAGATAAACAAGCACAAAAACCAAACCACTTAACATAAATTTAAGAAGGTGGCTTTCGAAATTTTTAAACAAAAAGAAGTTTATAGTAATGGATGCAGTTGCCGATATAACCCCGAAACATATTTGCTTAATTAATTGAATCCAATGTTTTTCCATTGATAACTTAATGACCTTTTTATTATAAATATTCATAGCTATCCATTGACAAATTATGGTTGAGACAGCCGTTCCAATTAAACAAGCAAAAATCGAATAATCAGAAGGAATAATTAAAAGAAGAATTATAGATAAGCCTATATTCAAAATAGCTAATGCAAAATATAAATATGATCTGAACTTATGCTTGTTTAGCGCTCGTTGGATCTCTATCGAAAGTTTTACAGAGAATGGCATGATGCTTAAGACCATTAGTATAACTCCACAGTAATAAGCATTTATTCTAGAAGTACCTATCCACCAAATGACAAAATCATATCCACAAGCAATAAAGCCAAAAGTTATTGCACAAACAACAATACCTTGTAAGCGAGATACTCTTAGGAACAATCCATCCACTGATTCTAAATCATTTTTAACACAAAAATCATGAATGCGTGGAGCAAAAACGCTCGATACAGCAACGCACAAAAAACTAAGATAATTATTAAACTGCATACCCATGTGATAAATAGTCACATTTTCTGGGGTCGAAAAAAAACCAAGAAGAGTTTTGTCGGCATTTACACTGATTTGATCGACAATCGTATTTAGCAAAAGAATTCCTGAAAAAGCACTAATGCTTTTTATTAAAGGGCCATTTTCTCTCAAGCGTGTTTTTTTGAAAGCAATAGATAAGTGTCTTTTGCAATAAATAAAATTAAAAACAAGATTCAAAAGAGTAAGGCATAGTGTTAAGACGGATATTAAAACAATATTATGGGTCAAAAACGCTATAATAAATTGAAACGCAAAAGTACTAATATTTGTTAATATCAAGAGAGATTTTTCAAAAATAAATTGTTTTTTGTAGTTGATGAATTGTGTAAAAATTGTAGCAGGTAAAGTGATTGAAATATTAATAATTGAAAAAACAAAAAGAACATATATTATTTTGCTGTCATCCCAGTCATAGTTAGGAAAACAAACATTCAAAAAGAACAAAGAGAAAATGATTGAAAGGCCAACAATAAGAATCGAGAGCCCCATAATGGCTAATAATTTTAAATAGATCGTATTTGTTCTAGAAGTCTCTCCGTTATTCTCATTAGCTTCTAACGAAGCATAGCGCAAGTAAGAGGCAATAAGAGCACTAGAAACAACTGTCAGCCATGTTGCAATGGAATTAACAAAAGAATAAAGCCCAAAATAATGGTCACCAATTAAATTGAGAACTCTATTCGATATAAACACCGTGCCTAATAAAGATATGCCAAGTGATATATACGTTAATACTACGCCAAACCTTATATTCTTGCTTTCGCTAATCATTTTTTACGTTCAATACTTCTTTTAAATCTACCATCGGAATAGATTCAATCAAAGATCCTTCGGTTGCGTTATAGAGAGAGACATTTTGTCTATTGCAATACTTAAAAATTTCTTCATATTTATCAAACATTTGAACATAACCAAGTAATTCATTTCTTATAGTTTTTCTATTTTTCGAAGTATTTAACATCCTGTTCTTTTCGCTCTCTGTTGTTTTATAAGCATATTGTATGTTGTCTAATTTTCCAGTCTTTACAAACGGAATATTTACAAAACCACTGCAATCGCATCCCAACAAATAGATTTCTTTGAACCCCATATATACAGCTATACAAACAGCAATTTGAATTACTGTTGGGAAGTCAGGCATCATTCGATCCATTCTAATTCTTTTATTTGACATTGGATTAAAAGGAATAGAATGTATGGAATAATAGTCTATGTCTAATATTGAGTTTAAATTGAACTTTTCAATCATTTTCTTTGCTCTAAATTCATAAAAGACTTTTGGCGAATGGTTATTAGTATTGACCATTTTCATGACATTGAGCAATTCTTCATCGCCATCTCTGTCTATATTTATTTCAAAAAAAATGCGATCATTCCAGATGTGGTAATTGGTTTTTAATTTATAGAAATTCTCATTGCGAGGCAATTGATTTACGGTGAACGTTATTTCATCGGACAGCGAAGAGAAATCAACATTTTTCAAAGATGGGCCATTTCCAATAATGAAGCACCTTTCGCCGAGATGACAGTCTTTAAACTTTATGTTCTGTCCAATGACCTTCTTGTATCCCTTGTTTTTTCTTCTGTATTCAGCTCTTCTAATAGGAGAAAACAAATTAAAATAAATCTTTTTTAAACTCTCGTATAAGCTCATATTAGTCCTTTCAATTTTAATAATTTTTAGCCAAAGTAGATTACACTAAGCCAATTATATGGTTCTCGATTGCAAAAGACACACCAGAATCATTGTTACTCAATGTAATGAACTCGGCTTTATCTTTAATCTCGCAGCATGCGTTTTTCATGGCGATGCAATGTTTAAAATTTTCAAAACACTCGATATCGTTCATATCGTCGCCAAAATAATACACATCGTCATCACCAATGCTGTTATCGTTGCAGATTTGCTTGATAGCAGCGTATTTTGAAACACCTTTCTTTTTGATGTCATAGTAATTATTAAACACCCTGTGTACTGAAAAAAAGCTCTCAAGTTTTTTCACATTCTCGTTAAGAAGAGCGGAGACTGGAACTCTTATTTTTTCAATTAGAATTTGTTCATTCGTCTTTAACAAAGGCTTTATACCTTTTTTTGTAATAACTCTTTTGATTCTCCTTATTATGCCTTCGCGACAGATATAATTCTCTTCTTCACAAATCAAAAAAACCGGGCCTTTTGTGACTATCTTGAGTATAATATCAAGATCAAAGCGGTTTAAAAAGTTAGTATTGTTTTGTGCTTCTAAACCGTTTTTATTATATGTTCTAACACCATCACTGCAAACAACAAAAGATGGTTTCATAGTTTTAAAAAAAGCAAGGCAACTAGCAACATCTCGATAATGACGTCCACTAGCAATAATGAAAATAAATTTATCGCCATTTTTTTCGAGCGTGTTTATATCTTTTTCACTAATAAAACCTTTGTCATTAAGAAGGGTTCCGTCTAAGTCTAAAACAATACATTTTTTCATAAAAAGAAGATATTCAAACATTATTAAAAAAATTAATGCTCAGATTCTGCGTAATTATATGCTTTGGTTATATCAATCAAATCTGCCAATGATTGTTTATAATCTTCATTTCGGATGTGAATGAAACCTGCATTTGTGCAGAATGTGACTTCGCCCATATAAATCTTTCCGTCAACATTAAATAAATCAATTCGAACGTGCTGAGAAATATTGCTGAGTTTCATTACTATCACAATCATTTCTTTAAAATTTTCAGGTAATTCAATGTTGTTGATATCCAAAGCTGGTTTTTCTTTGAAAAGATAGTCTATAGAATTACCATTTAAATCAATTTTAATGTTTTTAACATTATGTTCAGCCTCACCAATAGAATACATAAAATACTGTGGTTTTCCACCATAACAATAAAACTTGTAATCTACAAGTGGAGATTCATCTTTGTTCTGCAATAATGGTTCGGCTATAATTCTTGGCTTAACATCTTTATACGGCCATTCTCTCCAAAGATAGTAATAATTTCTTTTCAATGACTTTTCCAACTTTTTCTTGGCTTTTTTATAATTAAATGTTTCCTTATTAACGCAAATACAATGGGTTCCACTATCATGTGTAGTCTTTAAAATGAATTTTTCTGGTAATTTATTAAAATCAATCTCATCAAAACTATTCCAACAGCCAAGCGGAGTAAGAATATACTTTTCTCCAATAATAGCAGCTAAAATTTCTTTGCTTTTGAACTTATCGACCAAATCTACATATGTAGGATTTCTGTCATATAATTTAAGCCATTGGAGTTTTTCGTCAAATGTTGTTGGGTTGTCTAAATTTGGTTTTTTACCGGTTTCAACATAAAAAAGCTTTTCGATAAATTTTCTATCATCCATCTTTTTATAAAAGCCTAAAGCATTATTAACAAGAAAACGATAATTAGAATCAAATAAATATTTAAATGCTTTATTCATAGTAGTCACCAATCTTTCTATTTGTTTTTGTAGTCAGGGTAGATTATTTTTCCTTTTGATACTCTAAGCAAATACTGTCCATATTGATTATTAGACATAGACTCACCAATTTCGATTAATTGCTCTTTACTTATCCACCCGTTCATATATGCGATTTCTTCAGGACAAGATATTTTTAATCCTTGATGATCTTCCAAATCTTTAATGTAATTTGACGCATCTGTCAATGATTCGTGAGTGCCTGTATCTAGCCAGGAATAACCGCGTCCTAGAGTAATCACATGAATTTTGTCTTCTAACAAAAAGAGATTATTCAAAGATGTTATTTCTAACTCTCCTCTATCAGAAGGTTTGATCATTTTTGCTTTTTTGGAAACACCTTTTGGATAGAAATATAGCCCTGTAACACAGTAATTTGATTTTGGGTGCTTGGGTTTTTCTTCTATCGAAATAGCTTTGCCATCCTTATCAAGTTCAACAACTCCAAATCTTTCTGGATCGTTAACATAATATCCATACAATGTGCACTCACCATTTTCTGCTCTCTTGACAGAATTGTGCAAGTGTTGAGTTAGTCCAGCACCATAAAAGATGTTGTCTCCCAAGATCATTGCGCAGGAATCGTCTCCAACAAATCTCTCTCCAATAATGAATGCTTGTGCAAGCCCATCTGGAGAAGGTTGGATTTCATATGAAAGATTAATACCAAATTTAGAACCATCACCTAATAATGCTTTAAACCGAGGTGTATCTTCCGGGGTGGAAATTATTAGAATGTCCTTTATGCCAGCCAACATTAAAGTGCTTAAAGGATAATAAATCATTGGTTTATCATAAACTGGAAGCAGCTGTTTAGATGTTACCAGTGTTAAAGGATAGAGGCGTGTGCCGCTACCACCAGCAAGAATAATTCCTTTCATATTATTTCTTCCTTTTTTTCAATATTTCTTCAATTTTGGTATTGTCACCCCAAACCGCTTTGGAATCGTAAGGCCTATCTGGGTATTTTCCATAATCAAGTTTAATCTTATAGCCATTGTCTTTGATATATTTTTCCACTCTATCAGCAAGTTTCTGTGGCCTTCCAGAGCATATGTTGATTATTCCAATAATCTCGCTTTGTTCGACGGCAGCTGCTGTTTGTAAACAAAAATCATTGTAATCAATAAAATCCCATTGATTCATACCGCTGGTAAAAGGAAATAAATCTTTGCCTTCCATCTCAGCATTCGTAATTTTAGAAAAAATAGAATTACCGTATTTGGCGTTCCCAACCATATAATATCCTCTCAACCATTGCAAAGGTATATTAGCATTCTTACAAAGCAGAAAAGCAACATTTCTTAACGCGTTTTTAGCAATGCCATACATACTTTGAGGATTACAAGGAGTGTTCTCATTAATGCTACCTTCATAAAAACCTATCTCATGCATAGTTCCCATAACGGCAACCTTCTTAATACCATCTTCAATGATTCTTTTTAAAAAAATACAATGATTATTCAGATCTCCAATGTGGGTATCAGAGTTATGAACGAAACCATTTCTCCAAGCAAGATGGAGCAACACATCTGGATATTCAAAAAAAGCAAGAGGGGAATCAACTCCAAATAAATTGCACTCTTTTATAATTGCCCTTTTATCAATGTTTTCTGAAGACAAGTCAGTAGCAATCACTTCAATGCCATCATCCAATAATTGTTTAACAATGCCTTGTCCAAGATATCCGTTTGCTCCAGTAACCAATATTTTCATTTTGAACTCCTAAAAATAAAACTCATATGGAACGACTCCATCCCAGTTAGAACGGAATACTAAAATAACAAACATTTGAGCTGCCATAAGAAACGTAGAAGCCATAAACGGTAAAGTTAAATTGCTTTTTGGTGATTGTTTTGAAATGGAATTGCCAAAAATAACATATAAATAAACGCCAAAAAAACCTACAACTCTTGTAATAAACGAATTTGTTATCCCAGCAAGAGAAATAACAAGAACTAATAGGCAAATTGCTTCATATAATGACTTTGTTGATAATATCTCTTCCGTGACTTTCCTCGGTAATAAAGGTAGTCGAATAAAACGTTTGTTTTTTTGGTAAACATAAACAAAAATAGCCAAATACTCGACAAAAAAAATGATAGATGCGAGATTGATTCCATAGTTGTCAGAATCTGAATAAGCCTCATATCGACCTATTAAATTGAAAACTAATGAGAAAAACTTTTGGCCAAATACAGCAATGATAAAGCCTGCCAAAAGTGAAATAGTAATAATAATGCTTTTTCTTTTTTTATACAAAGACGAAAACGGATAAATAAGAAGAAAAGCAACAGCACTTACATGGATAAGGCCTGCTAAAAGAACAAATAATAAAAAACGGAAAAAACAACGGTTTCTCAAAAAAGAATAAGAGAACAGCAAAATAGAAATAGCTAACCACATTCTAGTTTGATTCATCATTCCAAATAAGCCCTGCATACTCAGCATCAAAAAACAGCTTAATGCGGGATTGTTTGAATATTTATAGAAAAAAACCGAGAATGATAAATAATAAAAACAAGAGATTACAAATTGAAACCCATAATAGGAAAACTTCATATGGCCGAATAGGAATTCTAAAAAATTGTATCCTATTTCCATGTATGAGCCATTTAAAGCTTCTCCAATTGATTTAGAAGCAACAATTCTTTCATACGTATAGCAATATGGGTATGTATCCGCACCTACGTCTGTTGAACGAAAGGCAACAAGGAAAAAAGACGGCAATAAAAGCAATAAAACATAAACGACTCTTTTAGCAGAATCTTTTGGGTTAAACCCAGCAAAAGCAAAAATGAAATAGATGACCAATAAGACAGAATAAAGCGTCATTTGTATTTATCTTCTGTGAGAATCCATTACCTGGAAACGTGGGTTCAGTCTAACATCTACTCCAAGCGAAAAAATATAGTCAGAACTCAGTCCATTTTTCCATAAAACATATGGCAGACTTATTTGGTCTCTTTTTGATGGTGTTTTTAAAAACTCATCCCACCAATCGCTCATTATTTTAATGCAGTCTATCTCATTATGTTTTCTAACAATGACATTACATTCAAAAGCACCAAAGTTTTTTGGGAAACCCTCTTTTTTATACTTTTTTATATGGGATTCCACACTTTTTCTTTTGGCTCTCTTACCTGCAATAATAGCGCTCTTCATATTATAAATGCAATCTGTTTGATATCTATGAATACCCAAATGGGAATCGCCCATATCGGCAATTAATGGCATTAAATCAGTAACTACTCTAATGTTCCCGTCAATATAAATTGAATAATCAAAGTCAGGGAACAGCAAATGAGGATTCATTTTACAAAAACGATTAATTTCAATAGGGCTCATTTTTGAAAAAATTATATTTTGAGGTAAACTTTGTTTTTTCCATATAGAATTGGCACTAAGGACTCTATCGGTAATAATTCTATACTCTATATTTGGATTAACAAAAATAGGTTCTAATATGTCATCATAGTTGCCCCAAATGCAAGTATATATAACCACCTTACAGTTTGGAAAAGAAGTATATTCTTTTAAATGATAATTATTATCTAAGTTATTAATTTTCGCTTTCTTTAAACGTCTAAATATTCTAGAAAAAGCACCACTTTTTATGTAGCTAAATAAAATTTTAATATTTGAAAAAGATAATCTTTTCCTTTTTGTTTCATAGAGTTCTTTTTTGCAAACAAGATATTGCTTGTTTAGTTCAAACAGCTCACGGCTAAACGGATTTTCAATGGATTGGTTTTTAATACTCATTATTTATCTCTCACGGTGGATACAAATTTTACACCAAATTTCTCCATAATTCTTTTTATTGGCCTTCTTAGCCACAGTGGAATAAGGCCTTTACAGAAAGAAATAAAACGTACCATACTATATTTAGAACGAGACATTACTTCTCTTTTAACATTTAAAACTATGCCTTTTGACTTGAAAAATTTGATTGTTGAAGGAATATACTTGCTCTGCATAACGCCATGTTTTAAATGTAGCGGGTTGCTAGTATCAAACAGAGCATTTGTTCTATACCCTTTTTTGTTTTCTTGTTGGCTTTCTTTAACTCTATTAAACTCGAATATCCAGGCATTATAATTGGCATCACCAACAAGATCGTTTAAATACTTGTGATTCCATATTGATGCTTGCAAACAAATACCATAATCATCCGAATATTTAATCATATGTATTTTTTTATTTTCCGGAATTGCTTTATTGAGGTCCTTAAAGGCATTATTTAAGTCTGCTAGTTTTAAGTAATCGATACATTTGATATTCATAAGGCTGATTAGTTTTTCAAATTCTATCGTATTTACGGTGTCTGATACAAAAAAATCTTCTAGAAGTAAACAAACATATTTTGAATTAATAGATTGCAACCCTACTTGAACTTTTTTGCTCCACTCGGCATTAGTTCCGGCATGTATTGTTTTTACACCATCAAAAGCAAAGTCAATTTCGTTATTTACGAAAACGATATCATATGGGCAGTCGCTCCAAAAACGTTTGAGCAAACTAACACAATCATTCCAAAGATCTGAATAACCATCAAATCCAATAATTAAAATTGATACATCACTATTCATTTTTATGGGAAGAGTTATTTGGCTTGTTTCGGTTTTTTTCTTAAGAACTTTTGATTGAATCTTTTAAATAAGAAGCTCGGCAATAAAAAAATGATAATTTGACCTAACGAAACAACTAGATAATCAGAGAAACGGCAAAATCCCAATTTCCAATACTTTTTAATAATTGAGATATATTCTTTACAATTCTTCCAGTTCTTTCTTCTAGCAATATTATTTGGATCAGCACGGTAGTACAAAACAACATCTGAAATGTTTTCAACACGATATCCTTTGGACAACAAATGTAAAAACAAGTCCAAATCTTCTTTTCTACCACTAGATGGATACCCGCCATCTTCTAAAATGATGCTCTTTTTATAAACGACCGTTGGATGATTGAAAGGGCTCCTTCTTCTCGCATACCTTAGAATACTTTTATAATCTGTTGGAACCACTCTCGACGAAACAACATTGTCTGTAGAATCAACAAATTCATTAATTTGTCCTCCAACGACAGATAAATCACTATCCAATTCAAATCTTTTTAAAAGTTTTTCACATCTATCCAAATATGATATATCATCGCTATCCATGCGAGCTACTAATTCGTTTTTGCTTTTTTGAAGTCCAACATTAAGTGCGTTGCCTAAGCCAGAATTCTTTTCTAAGGGAATTATTGTGAACAACTCTTTGTATGAATTTACGTATTCGTCTATTGTTTTATCTAATTCATCAGTCAGTGGCCCATCTTTCACTATGATTATCTCATCGGGAGCGATCGTTTGTTTTATCATGCTTTCGATGCTCTGCTTTAAATATTCCGGTTTTTCTTTTAAATAAACCGACATTAAAAAACTATATTTCTGCATCGAGTTAAGCCTCTGTTTCCTTTATGCTTTCTTCAAGGCCGTATTTACGATATTCTACTTTGAAATCGCTCATACTTGGTTCATAGCTCAAATTGCCAAAAGCCTTGTTAATTTTGCTCATAAATAAGCCCATAAACTTGAGAAGCCAGCCAAAACCTTTAATCAAATGTATTTTTTTGCCGTTGACCGCCCCTATCATTTTGACCAACTCGCTAGTGTTTGAATACTCGGTGTTTTGTGGCCAAAAGATGCCTTGTTCTTCATTGTCAATCATTAGTCTTATGAATTCGACTAGATTACCAATATATAACATAGACCTTTCATTTTTTACATAAGGGAAGAACTTTAACTTTTTAGCAAACTTCTCTAATTGAGGAAAGTTACCTTTGCTACCCTTTCCATATATCATTGGAGGTCTTAATACGCAAACTTTAAATTTATTATCCTGTAATGGCAAGATACCTAACTCCGCTTGAAGTTTGGAATCACCATAACAATTGGCGGGTGATGGTTCTGTATCTTTGGTTATTATTTTCTTTTTGCCAATTCTACTGCTTTCACCATAGACAATCGCAGACGACATAAATATAAACTGCTTAACGCCATCTTGCTTTGCTTTTTTAGCAGTTTCAATGGTTAAATCGGTATTAACACTTCTATAAAGTTTTTCTTTTTCCGGTGGGATTTTACCACTATCACTATGAGCAATACCGGCAACATGATAGATGGCATCATATCCTTTAAAGCTCTTATGTCTCCAAGCACCATCAATCATATCAATAGTGTCTACTTGGTATTGATCAGCATAGCTATCATTGATATATTTCTCAAACGATGTGCCAATATATGAATTGGCGCCAGTAATTAATATCTTTTTCATTGTTGTGATTCTTGTTGCTTTTTATTGGCTTCTTCTTGCTTATGCATCTCACCAGTGCCACCTTCCACGACACCTTCGTGTTTAAAAACGCTGAAGAATGTTTTGAATAGTAATCCTATATCGTAAAAGAAACCTCTTTTTTGGACATATTCACCATCAAATTTGGCTTTGACTGGTATTTCTAGTTCATCTCTACCCGAGATTTGTGCTAATCCGGTTAGACCTGGTTTAACTTCATTAGCGTGATATTTGTCTCTTTCTGCAACTAGGTCATATTGATTCCATAAAGCGGGTCTGGGGCCCACAAAAGACATTTGACCGATAAATATATTAAATAACTGTGGTAATTCGTCTATAGATGTCTTTCTAATGAATTTACCAACTTTTGTGATATGGGATGTTGCATCCCCTAATTGATGTGTGGGAGCATTTGGGTCTGTATCGGTATACATGCTTCTGAACTTTAAGATTTTAAATATTTTTTTATTCTTACCAATTCTGTCTTGCTTGAAAAAGACTGGTCCTTTGCTATCACACTTAATAACGATTGCAACAATTAGCATCGGAAGCGCTAACAAAATAATAGCGAGAAAAGAACAAAAAATATCAAAACATCTCTTAAAGAATGAGTAGATTGGTTTCTTTTTCATATTTATTCACTATTTTTCCAGTTATTTGGAGCTTTTGGTTTAACTTCTCTGATTTCAATTGGCAGACCATCTGGATCATAGATAAACTTAAATTTATTACCATTCTTATCTAGTTTATAATCTTCACCAATGTCTTCAACTTGAAAGCCAAGGTGTCTTAAACCATATGCTTCTGGATTGGTCACCCTTTTTGGATGAGTAGGGTCTTTATATATTTCTAGAGTCAATGAGCCATCACTTAGATAAAGTAATTCATCATGGTTACCTTTTCTAATTTCTCTACTTAACTCTTTAAAGCCTAAAGACTTATAAAAAGCCACGCCTTCTTCTGAGGAGACAATAATTGCTATATGGTTAAGTAGCATTGTCATGGTTTTGAGATTAAGCGGCTTTAACTTCTTTTTCTTTCTTGACTGCTCTTATAAGATAGAAGATGGCGATGCCTAACATTATTGTCAGCATGATAGGAGCAGCTACTTTGACGGTATGAACGATAAAGGACATCGAGAAGATGGAATTAGATTGATAGTTAACTCCGTTCTTGCTAGTAGTGTCTTTTAAATAAGTTTCATTATATTTTTCAACAAATTCAGCAAACTTATTTTGTAACGCTCCAAAGCTAGTGCCTAATCTAGTTAAGTAAGCTTCCACTAAATCAAAGTCTTCTTGGGTCGCTACTGCAGTATCAATATCATTTAAGATAGCTTGGCAATCGGCAATTTCTGTGTCGATAGAAGCAATTTGATTAGATAAGCTGATTTGTCTAGCAAGTAAATTGTTATAGGTATCTGCACTATTGCTTTCGATTTTGACAATGTTTTCACCAGTACCGACATAGATGGTCGAGTCTTTTTCATAGGCTGTAACTTGAGCGGATACCGTTGTTAAATCAGTTGTGTATTTTGTTTTATCAAAGTTAAGCATATCGATCTTATAAAGATAGTAATTCTTTAATCTTGGTAGATCGGTACTCAGTGCTTTTAAAGTAATTAAATTATTGATTCTATTGACGTAAGAATTAGCGATTTGATCACCAGCGAGATAGATATCATTAAATGTTCTATCATCAACTTGGAAGTCAGTATGTTCGTTATATAGACTTCTTGCGTATTCTTTTAAAATACTGATTTGGTTTGAGTACATTTGTGATTGGAAAATGTAATCATATTCGTTAATGGTGTATAGTTCAGTATAAACACTTGGATCAAATGATTTCTTATAAGTTACATAGAACTTATTGCAATAGCTATCAACGATATTGTTTAATAAGCCATTTAGTTTATCTCTAGATAATTTTTTATCTAAGTCTTGATTCAATGTGAATCTATACTTTGTTGGATGATAGTCACTAGTGGTAATTTCTTGTGTCGCTTCTTTATCAGTAACAGAAGCATAACTGTTGATTTCTTCAACAATATTATTAGGCACTACGTTAGTGACCATGATGTTATTTCTTACATCAGAAACTTCATAAGATAAGCCACTTGTATTAATAGCCTCTTCTAAGATGTCATCTGTTAAGAAACTAACAGCGTTAAATGGATTACCGTTTGGATCTTTACCATCGCTAGCACCATCAAAGTTAAACTGCACTGTTTGATAAGAATAACTTGGGGCTTTATTAATGACTTTATAGTCAATGATAGAAGCGGTAAGAGAAATGACAGCCGCACCTATAAAGACAAATAGAGGGATAAAAATATGTTTGTTTTTCATATTAGTTAGCCTCCTTATTTTCATTAGCTTTTTTAACATTTTTAAATTCGATGATAAAGGCATCAGCGACCCACATGACTAGGCCTAAACCTAAGCCTACGCCTGTCCCTATTAGGAACATCTTCATGTTATCAGAGAACTTTTCTGTTTCGCTTGTCACCACTGTATGCATATATTTATTTTGATAAGCATTGGAGGTAAATAATTCTTGCGAGTTCTTGCTCGCTAATGCATAGAGGTCGTTAGCGGTATTAAAAGCACTGATGACATACTCTTTAGCGTTACTCTTTTGTTCATCTGTTGCATCCGCACCACCTAATTTAGTGATGCGTTCGTCCAAGATAGATATTCTTTCTTGCAACGCTGATTTTTGTTCGTTTAAAGTAGTAAGTCTATTAACTAAAGCGTTATATTGGTCATCTTTAACTTTAATCTCAGTCCAAGATGTACCATCTGGCGCTGGTACTTTAGTAATAGAGAATTGATAGTTAGTAATCGCGGCTTGTAAATCAGCGATATTAGTGGTGATTTCCGCGAGATCTAACTCTGCTTGTCTTTTCATATATTGATATCTAACTAACTGTAAGTCTTTATCTTTAGAAACGTTATTTAAATAAACATATGAATAGATGTAATCGATTTGTCCGTTTCTAAATGTCGCGATTTGACTAGCTAAATCAGTAAATGACATACCACTTGCTGATCTAAAGCCTGGAATAATAGCGGCATTATTACGGCAGTACGTTTCTAAACTAGAAAGCGTTGTACTAATTTCATCTAAGATGTCTAAATAATCAGGACCATCAACTGATTCAATATCTTCTACACCAATTGAATTAAGTGGATTACTTGGTAATCTAATATCTTGATATGTTTCAATGAAATATTCTGAATAAGAAGCTGCAACAGCGTTAAGTAACTTAGATAAGTCTTCGCTTGGAACGGTGAACTTCCTATTGCCATCTTTGAAGACGTTTCCAATAGAGACAATGTATTGGGCCCTATACTCTAACTCTAAGTTTTGTAAGATTTTAGAATAGTCGTTATTCTTAGCGTCTTTTAAATCTTGTAAGATATCTAATTTTTGTTTTGTTTCATCAGTTAAGATACCTTCAATCTTCAAATTAGATTGTACTTGCGCAGTACTGACATTCTTACTTAGTGTTACTTTCTTAAGAGCGTTTTCTACGACATAAGAAGATTTAAGATAAGAGATATCTAATTGTTTACCGTCTGGCGCTAAACCTGCTTCTGCGTTTTCATAGTCTAGACCGATGATAGCGATTGCGCTATCTTTCTTAGTCTTAAATGAGTAGATGAGAGTCGGTACGAGTAGACCGGCTAATAAGCCAATTAATATCACATAACCAAAGATACGGAATCTTTTGCCTAAGGTAGAAAAGACATTCATTATAGAAATGCCTTGTTCATCATTGTTCTCATTATTAATGTAGAGATCAATTTTCTTAGAATCAGCTAAAGATTCTTCTTTGTTTGTGACAGTTGGCTCGAGTTTTTTCTTTTCTTCGGGCATATCACTTTTTACCTCCATTTTTAACTCTTTTCTTGGGTATGCGCTTTATGCGCGTATTATAAAAAACACCATAGTTTGTAACTATGGACGTTAATTATTTACTATTTCTTTTTCTTTTTAGGTTTCTCTGCTTCGTTAGGGGTGGCGTCTTTTTTGACACCATCACCATTAACGTAAGTTGGTACGACTTCCTTTAGGGCGGCCTTCACGATATGGTTAGATTTTAAAGCCATAGCTTTTTGTAATATATCTAACTTCTCATCTAATTCTTCTTTTGAGAGAGGTTCATCTTTTTCTATGAAGATCTTTTCATTTTCTGTCTTGGTTAGAGACTCGTCTTTTACAAGCAATTCTTCATATAGTTTCTCACCTGGTCTTAAACCGGTTTCAACGATTTCAATATCAATATCTGGTTTGAAGCCTGACATCTTGATGATTTCAACAGCGAGGTCATAGATTTTAACTGGTTGACCCATATCTAAAACCATGAGTTCACCATTCTTCGCTAACATAGCAGAGTGAAGCACTAATTGAGATGCTTCAGGAATAGTCATGAAATATCTAATAATACGCTTATCAGTTAATGTAACTGGTCCACCATTAGCGATTTGTCTTTTAAATAATGGGATAACAC
>JAEEGL012771038.1_pt1 | contig 21511 bp, 13 predicted proteins | sample 9134231 | NCBI WGS metagenome assembly JAEEGL01 (sample SAMN16246548, study PRJNA631951) | gut metagenome | biome: gut microbiome; feature: rumen; material: fiber-attached | host: Bos | place: Iran: Karaj | collected 2018-10
GCCCATCGCCTGTCCACGGTCCAGAACGCCGACTACATCGCCGTGCTGGACCACGGCCGCATCATCGAGCGCGGCAAGCACTTCGAGCTCCTGGAGCAGAAGGGCAAGTATTATGAGCTTTATACAGGGAATCAGATTGCAAATTAATGGCTTATAGGAACTTAACCGAGGATGAGATATCCCGGCTCAAAGCATGGGGATGTGAGGCGGAGGATTGGAAAAACGTATTCACGGACGCTCCGGAAGTGGACCGCATCCGCCGGGTGAAGTTTTCCGGGACGGTCCGTTTCGGACGCTTCGACCGTGTGTTCGAACTGCCCGGCGGCGTGAAGAAACCCTCCGGCCTGTACGATGCGACGCTGCATAACGTGACGGTGGGGGACAATTGCCTCATCGAGAACATATCGAACTATATCGCGAACTATACGGTCGGTCACGACACGGTCCTGGAGAACGTGGACCTGGTCGTCACCGAAGGGCCTTGCCGGTTCGGCAACGGCGTGGAGGTGTCCGTCCTGAACGAAACAGGCGGCCGTGAGGTGAAGATCTACGACCGCCTGAGTGCACAGACAGCCTATGTGCTGGCGATGTACCGCCACCGGCCAGCGCTGGTGAAGGCACTGGATGCGATGGTGGAAGAGTATGCTAAGCGGCAGGAATCTTCCGTAGGCTGTATCGGCAACAACGTCTTCATCCGTAACACGCGTTTCCTGAGCGGTGTACGGATTGGCGACGGGGCCGTGCTGAGCGGTGTGAACCGTCTGAGGAACGGCAGCGTGAACAGTAACATGGAGGCGCCCGTGCGTATCGGCCATGGCGTCATTGCCGACGATTTCATCTTCTGCAGCGGCTCCCTTGTGGAGGACAATACCACCCTTACGCGCTGCTTCATCGGCCAGGCATGCCGTTTCGGGCACGCCTACAGCGCCTCGGATTCGCTGTTCTTCGCGAACTGCCAGGGCGAAAATGGGGAAGCATGCGCCGTCTTTGCAGGACCGTTTACCGTGACGCACCACAAGTCCACCCTCCTCATCGCGGGCAATTTCTCGTTCATGAACGCGGGCAGCGGGTCGAACCAGTCGAACCATATGTACAAGCTGGGGCCTATCCACCAGGGTGTCCTGGAGCGGGGCGCGAAGACATCGTCCGATTCCTACATCCTGTGGCCGTCCCGCGTGGGCGCGTTCTCGCTGGTGATGGGCCGGCACGTGAACCATTCCGACACGACCTGGCTTCCGTTCTCGTACCTGATCGAGCAACAGAATACGACTTATCTGGTCCCGGGTGTGAACCTGCGCAGCGTGGGCACCATCCGCGATGCGCAGAAGTGGCCCCGGCGGGACGGGCGCAAGGATCCCGACCTCCTGGACTGCATCAACTACAACCTGTTGAGTCCGTACACCATCCAGAAGATGTTCAAGGGCATCCAACTGCTCAAAAACCTGCAGTATTCTTCCGGCGAACTGTCCGACGTGTATGCCTACCACAGCGCCAAGATCAAGAACGGCTCTCTCCGTCGGGGCATCGAACTGTACGAGACGGCCATTACCAAGTTCCTGGGGAATTCCCTCATCAAGAAACTGGAAAACCTGCCTGCAGGGGCCTCGGACGAGGAAATCCGCGAGATGCTCCAGCCCGAAGTGAGCGGCGGGAAAGGCCGTTGGACCGACCTGGGTGGCCTGATCGCCCCCAAGGGAGAGGTCAATGCGCTCTTCGAGAAGGTGGAGAAGGGAGAGGTGACTTCGCTGGACGAGGTTTCCGACGCTTTCAAGCGGATGCATGCCGATTATTACCGGCTGGAATGGAACTGGGCACGAGACAAGTACGCCGAGTTCTTCGGCTACCCGGTCGAAACCATGACGGCCGCGCAGGTGCGCGCCATCGTGGAACGGTGGAAGGCGGCGGTCGTCGGCCTGGACCGGATGCTGTATGAGGATGCGAAGAAGGAGTTCAATCTCGCGTCCATGACCGGTTTCGGGGCCGACGGAAACCGTGAGGACAAGGAGATGGACTTCGAGCAGGTACGCGGTGTTTTTGAGTCGAATTCCTTCGTGCAGGCTGTCCTGGAGCATATCCGTGTGAAGGAGGCTCTTGGAAATGATCTGCTCGGGAGGCTTCGGGTTTGATATCCTCGGTTTAAAGTAGTATCTTTGTACGATTACATCACCAGACAATCCGTATGAAAGAAGTCCCGTTCTTCCGCCGCATATTCTCTTCCAGGATCCTTCCGTCCTGGACGATCCTGCTCTTCGACGTCCTGATCGTCGTCCTTTCGATCGTCCTGGCCTGCCTCATCCGGTTTTCCTTTACGGAGACTTCCGTGATGGGCGTTGAAATGCGCCGGACGCTCCTGCTCGTCATTCCGTTCGTCCTGATTTTCTTCCGGGTGTTCCGTACCTATTCGAACATCCTGCGCTTGTCGTCCTTCGTGGACATCATGCATATCTTCGTCGCCCTGACCCTGGCCTATATCTGCGCCGCCGTCGTTTCTTTGCTTTGGCCGCTGGTTTTCACGACGTCATTAGCTCCCTGGTCGGTCCAGATGATCTCGTACGCGATCGCCTTCATGCTGCTGGCGACGTCGCGGATGGTGATCAAGATGCTGAACGACTACTTCAACCAGAACCAGAAGACGTCCATGAACACCTACATCTACGGTACGCAGGCGGGCGTGGACATCGCCAAGTCGCTCCGCCTCGAAAGCGAGGGCCGTTTCCGGGTGGTTGGCTTCATGGCCGACAATCCCGATATGGTGGGCAAGGTCCTGATGGGTATGAACGTGTATGCCAATGACGACATGCTCATGGAGCATATCCGTCACGACCGGGTGGAAGCGGTCATTGTCTCTCCCTTAAAGGCGGAATACCTGAAACAGAGCGACTTCGCTGACCGGCTCCTGAGGGAGAACGTGAAAATCTACCTGGCCCCGGAGGTGTCCGACGACTGGCAGGGCAGCGGGAACAAGGTTGTGAAGGAGGTCCAGATCGAGGACCTTCTGGGCCGCGACCCCATCAAGATCAACCTCCAGGAGATCGCCTCCCACCTGGAAGGCAAGCGGGTCCTCATCACCGGTGCCGCCGGTTCCATCGGCAGCGAGATCATGCGCCAGGTGGCCATGTTCAATCCGTACCAGCTGATCCTGATCGACTCGGCCGAGACGCCGCTGCACGACCTGAGGCTGGAACTCAAGAAGAAGTGGTCCGAGATGGATGCGGAAACCATCGTCGCGAATGTTACGAACCGGGCCCGGATGGAGAACATCTTTAACGAATTCCGTCCGCAGTACGTCTTCCACGCCGCCGCCTACAAACACGTGCCCATGATGGAGGACAACGTGTCCGAGGCCATCCAGAACAATGTCTTAGGCACCAAGGTCCTGGCGGACCTGGCCGTGAAGTACAACGTTTCCCGGTTCGTGATGGTGTCCACCGACAAGGCTGTGAACCCCTCCAACGTGATGGGGTGCTCCAAGCGCATCTGCGAGATTTACGTGCAGGCGCTGGCGCGCAAGATTCAGAAGGACCATTCGGCAAACACCCAGTTCATCACGACGCGTTTCGGTAACGTGCTGGGCTCCAATGGTTCCGTGATTCCTCTGTTCCGAAAGCAAATCGCTGCAGGCGGGCCGGTTACGGTCACGCACCCCGATATCATCCGTTACTTCATGACCATCCCGGAAGCCTGCCAGCTGGTGCTGGAGGCCGGCAGCATGGGCAAGAGCGGCGAAATCTACATCTTCGACATGGGCAAGCCGGTGAAGATCGCGGACCTGGCGAAACGGATGATCCAGCTCTCCGGCCGGACCGACGTGAAGATCGAATACACCGGCCTCCGGCACGGCGAGAAACTGTACGAGGAACTACTGGCTACGCGTGAAAACACGAAGCCTACTTCCCATGACAAGATCATGATCGCATCCGTCCGGGAATACGATTATGAAGATATCCGCGAGGATATCGACAAGCTGATCCAGGTCAGCTACGATTTCGATGCGATGCGCACCGTGGGACGGATGAAGGAGCTGGTGCCGGAGTTCAAAAGCCTGAACTCGAGATACTCAGTCCTGGATTCCGACTAGCGTTTGTACGCTTCCAGCGCTTTTTCCAGAATGACGAGGGCCTTTGCAAGGTCCTCTTTTTTCAGCACATAGGCCATTCGGACCTGGTTCCTGCCCAGTTCCGGGTTGCGGTAGAAACCGGCGGCGGGAGCCATCATCACGGTCTCTCCCTCATATCGGAAATCGGTGAGAAGCCACTTGCAGAAATCTTCGGCATCGTCCACGGGGAGCGAGGCGACGGTATAGAAGGCGCCGCGGGGCATCGGGGAATGGACGCCCGGGATGGCATTAAGTCCGGCGATGAAGAAGTCGCGGCGGGAGATGTATTCCCTGTAGCACTCCTTCTGGTATTCTTCCGTCCCTTCGATGGATGCTTCGGCCACAATCTGACCCAGCAGAGGCGGGCTCAGGCGCGCCTGGGCGAACTTCATGATGGTGTCGTGGACGTCCTTGTTGCGGGTGGCCACGCAGCCGATCCGGATGCCGCACTCGGAATAGCGCTTGGACACGGAGTCCACCAGGATCACGTTCTGTTCGGCCCCTTCCAGATGGAGGGCGGAGAGATAGGGCTCTTCGGTATAGCGGAATTCCCGATAGACTTCGTCGGAAATCAGGAACAAATTGTGTTTCAGGACGATGTCGCGAAGACGATGGAGTTCTTCCTGCGAATACAGGTAGCCCGTGGGGTTGTTGGGATTGCAGATGAGGATGGCCTTGGTGCGCGGGGTGATGGCCGCGTCGAAGGCTTCCACGCTGGGCAGGGCGAACCCTTCCTCGATCCGGGAGGTGACCGTCGTTACCGTGACGCCGGCCGCGCGGGCGAAGGACAGGTAGTTCGCATAGCCGGGCTCCACCATGATCATTTCGTCGCCCGGGTCCATGCAGGCCATGAAGGTAAGCAGGAGGGCTTCCGAGCCGCCGGTGGTGACAAGGATCTGCTGGGGATCCAGGTCGATGCCGAAACGGGAATAGTACCCCGCAAGTTTCTCACGCAGGGAGAGGTATCCGTCACTGGGGCTGTACTCCAACGTTTTGCGCGTGACGTTTTTCAGGGCGTCCAGGGCCTTCTGCGGAGTGGGGAGGTCGGGCTGTCCGATATTCAGGTGATACACTTTTACGCCTTCCCGCTTGGCGGCGTCGGCATAGGGGACGAGCTTGCGGATCGGCGAGGCGGGCATGGAGATCCCGCGGGCGGAAAGTTCCGGCATAGTTAAGTATGAAAGGTATTAAAGGATTCCGAGCAGATGGCTGCGTGACAGCATGCAGTCGCCGATAGGGGCGGCTTCGCTGCGGAGCTTGGTGAAGCGGATGGCGGTGTCCTGGTTCGCGATGGTCTGCGCGTGGCGCTTGACTGCGCTGCGGATTGGAAGGAGCAGGTAGTCGCCGGCAAGGGCCATCTTGCCGCCGATGACGACGAGCTGCGGGTTGAATACGTTGATCAGGCCGGCGAGTCCGCGGCCCAGGTTGCTGCCGATCTTTTCGATGGTCTCGATGGTGAGGATGTCCTCCTCGCGGATGGCCTTAATGATGTCGTTGAGGGTGATCTTCCCTTCCTGCTTGAAGACCTGGGAAAGGGAGGAGGCACGCCCGGCCTGAAGCTGTTCGGTGATCATCCGGACAAGGGCGGAGCCGGAGGCTCCCGTCTCCAGGCAGCCGATCTTTCCGCAGCGGCAGATCTGGTCGTTGTCCAGGAGCGGGAAATGGCCGAATTCGCCTGAGTATCCGGAAGTTCCGTAATAGAGACGGCCGTCCAGGATCATACCCATGCCCAGGCCCCAGCTCACGTTGACGAAGAGGACGTTCTTCTCCTTCTTCACCACACCGGAAAGGTACTCTCCGTAGGTCATGGCGCGGGAGTCATTCTCGATGACCACGGGGATGTCGAGGTCTTCGGAAAGGATCTTGTTGATGGGACGGTCGGGGTCGAAGGAGTACAGGTTGCTGTAGCCCGTCTTCGGGTTGACACGGCCGGCGACGCTGATGCCCATGCCCAGGACCTTGTTCCAGTCCAGCTGCTTCTCATCGAAGAAATCGCGCACGTTGCGGGCGATCTTGTGGACGCTGTCCTCGTTGATTTCCAGGACGAAGGGGATGTTGTCCTGGAAGTGGATGAGACCGCCCTTGAAATCGGTGACGGCGACACTGGCGTGCGTGTGACGGATGTCCACGCCGATGAACAGGCCTGCTTCCGGGTTGAGTCCGTAGATGCTCGGCCGGCGTCCGCCGGAGGTACCGGACTTGCCCAGTTCCACCATGAATCCTTCGTCCATCAGTTCGCCGATGAGTTTGGTCACGGTGGGGACGCTGGAGTTGATCTGCTCGCTGAGGGCTGCGATGCTGTATTCTCCGTTTTGGATGCACAGGCGCAGGATAGTCTTCTTCAGCAGAGAGTTCTTGTTGTCTTTCTTGTCAAGGAATGTTGTTCTCATCGCCTTTCGTTTAATGCGCACAAATATAGCCCGATTTTTTAAGATTTAAAAGGATATTTTTGAAATTCTTTAAGAAAATTTGTAATAATTTGTATCCTCTTGCGGAGATAGGGAAAAAAACTTATATTTGTAAGTTGAGTAAAACGGTCACTGAGTATGTTTGCAAGGCTCAAGAGCTGGTTCGGCGGCATCCGTCTCTCGCTTCGGACGAAGATGCTTCTTTCGCTCAGCGCCATCGTCGTGGTGCTGGTGCTCACCAGCGTCATCTCCATCCTGGAATACCGCCGGATGTCCAATTATATGTCGGAACTGATTGCCGGCGACATCAACAGCATCAACGTCGCGCAGAAACTGGCCAGCGTCACGGATGCCTACAACCTGCAGATCCTCACCGTCATCGGTGACGATTCCGTGAATTCGCTGCCGGATTTCGACCAGCAGAAGTTCGTCTTCTACTGCGACTCGCTCCGCTCATCCTTCACCGGGGAGCAAATGCTCCCGCTTACGGACTCGGTGCTTTATGCCTACTCGGCTTATATGCTCACGTCGCTGGAGTTGGAACAGGTGATCCAGTCGGACTTCATCGACTCCCGCACCTGGTATTTCGAGCGGCTGCAGCCTTCCTTCAACCGGCTCAGCGAAGGCATCGACAACCTGACGCAGGCTCTCTATGATGAGCTTCAGTCCAATTCCGAAACCTTTACCCTGGGTTTCCACCGGAGCATCGTTCCGGGGTTCGTGGCCGTGTCCGTGGGCGTTATCCTGGTGCTCCTGCTGATGTTCTTCATATCAGTCTATTATGTGACGCCCCTGAAGAAGATGCTGCAGGAACTGGACGGTTACCGGTCCATCGGCCGGAAATACAGCTATGAATTCGACGGGGACGACGAACTGACGGAGTTGAATGCTGGCATCACCGAACTGGCGGAGGAGAACCGCCAGCTGCGCAAGCGCATCAAGCTCCTGCGTGAAACCCAGAAAGGAGAATGAACCTGAAGGTCATATCGAGAAACGTCGGAATAGCGCTCCTGGTGAGTTCGCTGTTCATGCTCCTGTCGGTCTTCGTCTCGCTTGCGAACGGGCACGACAGTGCATTGACGCCCCTCCTGATCAGTTTCTCGCTGACTTTCACCGTAGGTATCTTTCCCTTTATCTTCGTGCGGAACACGGAGCGGATCACCCTGAAGGACGGTTATGTGATCATCTTCCTGTCCTGGCTGCTTTCCTTTATCTTCGGCATGCTGCCCTATGCCATGTGGGGCGGACCTTTTACGCTTATAAACGCTTGGTTTGAAAGCGTTTCCGGATTTACAACCACAGGTGCGACCATTCTGGAAGACATCGAATCCCTGCCGCGGAGCCTGCTGTTCTGGCGGGCATCGACCCACTTTATCGGCGGTTTGGGAGTCGTCGTGTTCCTGCTGCTCATCATTCCGAACTCCAGCCCCGTGCGGCTGCGCCTGACCAATATGGAACTGTCCACCCTCTCGCGGGACGATTACCGTTCCCGGGCGAACAAGACGGTGGCCATCTTCGCCTATGTGTACCTGGGTATCTTCGCCCTGTCTTTCCTGAGCTATCTGCTGGCCGGGATGAGTCCTTTCGATGCGGTTTGCCATGCTTTCAGCGTGAGTGCCACCGGCGGTTTCTCCACCAGGAACCTGTCCATCGGCGGTTTCCATTCGGAGCTGATCTCGTCCATCACCATCGTATTCATGTTCCTGTCGTCGGTGCATTTCGGCCTGATCTTCATGGCGCTGGTGAACCGGTCGCTCCGGCCGTTGAACAATCCTATCCTGAAGTTCTATGTCCTGAGCCTTGCCGTGGGCGCAGTCTTCACCTCCGTGACGCTCAAGTTCGACGGGGTGGACACCACCTGGGCACGGGCGTTCCTGGACGGAACCTTTCACGTGGTGAGTTATGCCACCACCACGGGCTTCGCCATCAGCGACAATTCGACCTGGCCGTTGCTTCCGTGCTTCATCCTCCTGATCTGCAGCCTCATCTGCGGCTGTGCGGGGTCCACTACCGGCGGTCTGAAGGCGGACCGGGTGATGGTCATGGTCAAGGCGATCCGGATGCAGATCGTCAAGACCCTGTATCCGTCTACGATCTTCGAGGTGCGGATCGGCAAGCGGGTCCTGCATGACGAGGAAATCTATCCGCAGGTCCTTTACATCTGCCTGTTCTTCTTCCTGATCGGCCTGTCTTCCATCCTGGGCGTTCTCCTGGGCGACCCGAACCAGCACGCGCTGCTGGGATCGATCGCATCGCTGGCGAACGTGGGACCTTCCCTCGGCAGCATCGGCTCGCTCGGTAACTACAATCTCGAGCCCGTCTCGCTCAAGCTTATCTTTTCGTTCGACATGTTCCTCGGCCGCGTGGAGATCTATCCGGTCTTCGCGTTCTTTGCGAGCCTCTTCCGCCGGAGGTAGGATATGGATCGGGGTGAGTACCTGTACCGTGAATTCCTGAGCCGGCTTCCGTACGAGCCGACTTCCTGCCAGGAGTCCCTGCTGTGGGACATCGGGGCGTTCCTGACCGGGGACGACGCCGATATCCTGGTGGTCAACGGCTACGCGGGAACGGGCAAGACGACCGCCCTCGCAGCCGTGGTTTCTGCTTTGACGGCCCTGAAAACGCCCTGCGTGCTGATGGCTCCGACCGGACGGGCGGCCAAGGTGCTTTCGTCCTATACGGGCCGGCCGGCATCCACCGTGCACAAGCAGATCTACCGGCAGAAATCCCACAGTGACGACGGTTTCGGCCAGTTTTCCCTGGCGCCGAACAAGGCGAAGAACACGCTGTTCATCGTGGATGAGGTGTCCCTGATCGGCATCGACGCCGGGCAGCAGCAGTCCACGGCGATGTTCGGCTCCGGGAACCTTCTGGAAGACTTGATCGTGTATATGCGGAACGGAGTGGACTGCCGGATGATCCTGGTGGGGGACGCGGCGCAGCTTCCGCCGGTGGGCCTGGATGCTTCGCCGGCCCTGTCGAAGGAGTATATGTCCGGGGCCGGAGGCGTGCTGTTTTCGGAGCTGCGGACGGTTGTGCGCCAGCAGGCCGGGTCGGGCATCCTCGTAAATGCGACGCATCTGCGGGAACTGTTGGAGGAGGACTGCGAGATTCCACTGGACGAACTGGGACTCACTCTGAAGGGGTTTGACGACATCGAACGTATTTCGGGCGGGGAACTGATCGAGACGCTGACAGATGCATACGGCCGGTACGGAGAGGACGAAACCATCGTCCTGTGCCGTTCCAACAAGCGGGCGAACCGCTATAATGCCGGCATCCGGGCGCAGGTGCTGTTCCGGGAAGAGCGGCTGGTCCGGGACGACAAGCTGATGATCGTAAAGAACTGCTATCACTTTGCCGAGGATCTGGAAGGGACGGACTATATCGCCAACGGGGACATCTGCAAGCTGGTACGTATCAGCGGGTACGAGGAACGTTATGGATTGCACTTTGCCGACGCGAGGCTCTCGTTCCCGGATTACCAGGACCAGGAAATCGTTGCCAAAGTCCTGCTGGACACACTGGAAGCGGAATCGGCGTCCCTTACGTACGAGCAGGCGAACGCTTTGTATCAGGGGGTGAATGCCGATTATGCCCATATCGGGGCAAAGAAGAAGCGGTACGACGCCGTCCGGGAGGATCCGTTCTTCAATGCTCTCCAGTTGAAGTATGCCGATGCGATCACCTGTCACAAGTCCCAGGGCGGCCAGTGGCGGTGCGTGTTCATCGACAATCCCTTCTGGCAGGATTTCCTCACGCCGGACGACTTGAAATGGCTCTATACGGCGCTGACCCGCGCCGTGGAAAAAGTATATCTCGTGAATTTCAAAGACGAATTGTTCCAATGAAAAGGTTGCTTCTCGCGATCGGCCTGACGGCCCTCAGCTGCTGCGCGCTTGCGCAGAACCGGATTCCTTTTGCTTATAAGTGGTTGAGTGACAAGGAGGTGGTCTTCTCCTACACGGGAACTTATACCGACGACGACTGCTTCAAGATGGTGATGCCCAAGGGGCGTCGCATTGCGGGCGTGAAGGCGCCGGAAAAGTATGCTTCGTTCCCCCTGCAGCCGGAAAGCGCCGTGAACCTGACTTATTCACCGGATTCCACGATGCTCGCCTTTACACGCGGGAACGACCTTTTTGTCGTTCGGATTTCCGACGGTAAGGAGTGCCGCCTGACTTTCGACGGGACGCCCACGGTGATGAACGGATACGCTTCCTGGGTGTATTACGAGGAGATCCTGGGCCGTCCGTCGCGGTATCGCGCCTTCTGGTGGTCCCCGGACAGCCGCCGCCTCGCGTTCTATCATTTCGACGATACGGAGGTGCCCATGTTCCCGATCTATTCTCCCTTCGGACAGGACGGGAGGCTGCGGGAAACGCATTATCCGAAGGTAGGGGAGAAAAACCCGGAGGTAAGGATCGGCTTTGCCGACGTCCCTGCCGCCTTCGCAGGGTCCGGAGAACTGGTCTGGGCCGATTTCGACGAGAAAGAGGACCAGTATTTCGGCATTCCGTTCTGGTCGGACGATTCCCGGACCTTCTACGTGGCCCGGGAGCCGCGCATCCAGAATACGCTGGACCTGTATGCGGTTTCGCCCTTTGACGGGAGCAAGAAGCCGGTTTATCACGAGACCTATCCTACCTGGCTGGACTGGATCGAGGGCATGCTTTTCACGGAGAAAGGCCTGTACATGGTGCGGAGTTTCGAGACGGGCTGGCAGCAGGTGTATTATCTGGGCTATGACGGGACGGTGCGCCGCCTGACCGACGGACCCAACTGGCGGATCGCCCTGGTCCGTGCGGAGAAGGACGGGACGGTGTATTTCACGGCCCAAAGGGACGAACTGCACGTACGCCAGGCTTTGTATAAGGTGTCTCCGAAAGGGGTGATTACGGCCCTTACAGACGAATCGCTGAATGTTGCCGGAGTCCAGTTCTCTCCGGACGGGAAATACTTCATCGCGCAGACTTCTTCCTTGGCGGTTCCGCCGGAACTGCGTGTGTATCAGACCTCCAAGCCGTCCAAGAACTGGCTTGTGGCCGGGCAGGAGGCTCCGGAGTCCTTCTCCGGCGGGCAGATCGTCACCATCGTGAACGAAGGTTTTACGTTGCCGGGCATCATCTATTATCCGAAGGATTTCGATCCGTCTCGGAAGTATCCCGTGCATGTGGACATTTATGGCGGTCCCGACTCGCCGCAGGTCACCGATCGCTGGGTGGCTCCGTCCCGTTATGCGTGGTACGCGGAGAACGGCATCATCGAACTGGTCGCCGACTGCCGCGCCTCCGGCCATAACGGCCGTGCCGGCCTGGACCAGATCTACAAGCAGCTCGCCACGGTGGAAGTGGACGATTTCGTGGCCTGGGCGCAGTGGCTCCAGTCCCTTCCGTACGTGCAGGGTGACAAGATCGGCGTGGAAGGCTTTTCCTTCGGCGGCACGATGACCGCCCTTCTCGTGGCGACGGCCCCGCAGGCCTTCCATTACGGAATCGCCGGCGGCGGCGTGTACGACTGGAAGCTCTATGACACGCACTACACGGAGCGCTTCATGTCCACCCCCGAGGACAACCCCGACGGCTACGCCCGCACCCGTGCGGTGGACCGTATCGTCTCCTATCCGGCCCGCCATCCCGGCGCCGAGGCCGCTGAGGGCACCGTGTCCGACGGCTCCGTGATGCTCAAGATCACCCACGGTACCGGCGATGACAACGTGCATTACCAGAATACCCTGCAGCTCATCGACGCCCTGCACCGGATCGATGCCGACTTCGACTTCATGGTGTATCCCGACGGGATGCACGGCTATCGAGGGTACCAGGGCCGTCACTTCCAGGACGCGAACAGCGCCTTCTGGCTCAAATACTTGAAGAATGAGTGAGAATGACTATATGTTCCCGACCTCCGCGAAGGAGGTGGAGGCGCTGGGGTGGGACTACATCGACATCATCCTGTTCAGCGGGGATGCGTTCGTGGACCATCCATCGTTCGGGACGGCGGTGATCGCGCGGTGGCTCCAGAAATGGGGCTACCGGGTGGCGGTTGTGCCGCAGCCGAACTGGCGGGACGACCTGCGGGATTTCCGCAAACTGGGTGCGCCCAGGCTGTATTTCGGGCTGAATTCCGGGGCGATGGATTCGATGGTGAACCACTATACGGCCTCCAAGCGGCTCCGGCACGACGACGCCTATACGCCGGAAGGCAAGGCGGGGGCGAGGCCGGACTATGCCGTGACGGTGTACACGAAGATCCTGAAGGAACTTTATCCGGACGTTCCCGTAGTCATCGGCGGTATCGAGGCTTCGCTCCGCCGGCTTACGCATTACGATTATTGGAAGGACTGCCTGATGCCTTCCGTTCTGGTTACTTCCGGGGCCGATTATCTCTGCTACGGCATGGGGGAACGGCCGATGCTCGCCCTTACCAAGGGGATCGAAAACGGCTGGAGCCGTCATAAGATGCAGTCCATTCCGCAGTTGGCGTTCTTCAATACCGGGGAGTGGAAGGAAAAGGAAGGCGTGCTCGTACTGCACAGCTACGAGGAATGCCTGAAGGACAAGTTCAAGTTCGCGGAGAATTTTCACTGGATCGAGACGCACGCGAACATGATGCATCCGGATACGATTATCGAGCCGGTGGCGGACGGGTATGTGCAGGTCAATCCGCCGTATCCCACGGCGACGACCGAAGAGATGGATTCGTTCTGGGACCTGCCATTCACGAAACTGCCGCACCCTCGGTACAAGGGAAAGCGGATCCCGGCGTACGACATGATCAAGTTTTCGGTCAATACGCACCGGGGCTGTTTCGGCGGCTGCAATTTCTGCACGATCGCCGCGCATCAGGGAAAGTTCATTTCGTCCCGCAGCGAGGCGTCCATCCTGAAGGAGGTACGGGCACTGAACAATCTGCCGGACTTTGCCGGAAACATCTCCGATGTGGGCGCACCTACGGCCAACATGTACGGAATGCACGGGAAGAATCAGGAGATCTGCGCTAAATGCAAGCGTCGCTCCTGTCTGTTCCCGGCCCGCTGTCCGAACCTGGACTGCGACCACACGCGCCTGCTGAACCTTTATCATAAGATCGACGCTACCAAGGGCATCCGGCACTCTTACATCGGCAGCGGCATCCGGTACGACCTGTTCCTCACGGAGGACGGGTTCGTGGACGGCAGCTCATCGACCTATCTGAAGGAACTGGTGCTCCGGCACACGTCCGGGCGCCTGAAGGTTGCGCCGGAGCATACGGAGGACCACGTGCTCCAGAAGATGGCGAAGCCTTCTTTCCGGCTTTTCGAGCGGCTGCGGAAGGAATTCGACAAGGTGAACAGGGAAGCGGGAACGCACGTTGGCCTGGTTCCGTACTTCATTTCGTCGCATCCGGGCTGTACGCTGAAGGATATGGAGCGGCTGGCGAACCATCCCGCCCTGCGAGGTATCTGGATGGACCAGGTGCAGGATTTCACGCCCACGCCCATGACCACTTCGTCGGTCATGTTCTACTCCGGATACGACCCGAGGGACCTCAAGCCGGTGTTCTGCGAACACGATATGCAGCGCAAACAGGAACAGAAATCGTTTTTCTTCAAGAATTCTTCGAAAAAAAGCAATCAGGGTCTTTACAATTCCAAAAAAAGACATTAATATTGCAACGCGTATAATCCTTAAACCTGACGAAAAATGGCAGACAACAAGAAGAGGCATGTAGTGAGCTATGAGAAACTGGCGTTGAATCCGGCGCTTGCGGCAGCTTTTGCCGAAAAGTATCCCCGTGGATTCAACGACTACCTGACGGACCTGGTGAAATACCCGAAGCCCGACGGAACCAGTTTCTATGCAGTCACCGTGGAGATTCCGGATGCCATCTATCTTGTGAAGATCAATGTGAAGACCGACGACCTTGAGGATGTGGAGCGCTGGCTCGAAGGGGAGGAAGACGCCGAGAACGAAGCCGTGGCCGGTGGCAGCGCCGATGCTTCCGATGCGGCGGGCGAAACCCTTCCGGACGACAACATCTCCCAGTATGCCGGCGGGTCCGATGACGAATAATCCATGGAGAATCCAGGAGTAAGATATGTTTGGGGCCCTTTACGGGCCCTTTTGCGTAAACTTCCGGAGCGGACGTGTCTGTTGCTCCTTTCGGTGGTGACGGGCCTTCTGTGCGGTTCGGCCGCCGTCCTCCTGAAAGTGACCATCCACGCCATCCGCAACGGGCTTTCCTCGCTGACGGGCGGCACGGGCTGGTTCAACCTGATCTTTCCAGGCATCGGCATGCTGCTGAGCCTGCTGATCGTGCGGTATATCGTCAAGGACAACATCGGTCACGGTGTCACGAAGGTGCTGGTGGCCGTATCCAAGAACGAATCCAAGATCAAGAAGCACAATACCGTTTCGTCCCTGGTGACGAGCGCCCTGACGATCGGCTTCGGCGGATCCGTGGGTGCTGAGGCGCCCATCGTATATACGGGCGCAGCCATCGGCTCCAACCTGGGGCGGTATCTGGGCCTTTCCTACCGGGGGATGACCATCCTGCTGGGCTGCGGCGCGGCCGGCGCGGTGGCGGGCATTTTCAACGCCCCGCTTGCCGGCGTTCTGTTCACGCTGGAGATCCTCCTGTTCAACCTGTCGATGAGTTCCATCCTGCCCATCCTCCTTTCGGCAGTGTCGGCCACGCTGGTGTCCTACCTGCTGCTGGGGCAGCAGACGCAGTTCACCTGTACGCTGGTGGAGTTCTCGATGCGGAATATCCCGTTCTATGCCATCCTGGGCGTGTTCTGTGCCTTCTGTTCGCTGTATTTCCTGAAGACCACGCTCTTCATGGAAGACTTGCTGGGCAAGATGAAGAGTCCTTATCTTCGCTGGGCGCTCTGCTCCGTCGGCCTGGGCGTGATGGTGTTCCTGTTCCCGCCGCTGTACGGTGAAGGGTATGAGGATGTGGGAATGCTCCTGAACGGGCAGGGGAACGGCGCCATCTGGTTCTTCGCCCTGGTCCTGTTGCTGAAGGTGTTCGCGATGACGTTCACGAATGCGGGAGGCGGTGTGGGCGGTACTTTCGGTCCCACGCTGTTCGTGGGAGCCATTGCCGGTTTCGTGCTCGCATCCACCCTGAACCTGATCCGTCCCGGTCTGGTGCCGGTACCGAATTTCGTGCTCGTGGGCATGGCCGGCCTGATGGCGGGCGTGATGCAGGCCCCGATGACAGCCATCTTCCTGATTGCCGAAATATCAGGAGGTTACCAGTTGCTGGTCCCGCTTATCTTCACGGCCACGCTGTCTTTCGGCGTTACCCGGCTGTTCGAAAAGTACTCCATCTATACGAAGCGGATCGCCCAGACCGGTGAACTTCTCACGCACGACTCCGACCAGGCGGTCCTTACGCTCCTGAAGACGGGGAATCTGGTGGAGACAGGCTTCTCTCCCGTGCACATCGACGATCCCCTGCAGTCGCTCGTGGACGCCGTGTCCCTGTCGAACCGCAACATCTTCCCGGTCGTGGACGCCCATGACCGGTTCCAGGGGTATGTGGACTTGTCGGATATCCGCCGGGACATGTTCCGGCCGGACCTGTATGCCACGAGGTACGTGTACAATTATATGCGTTCGGCCCCGGAATATGTGTTCGAGGACGAACCCATGGACTCCGTGATGCGGAAGTTCGAGAAGACGGGAGCCTGGAACCTGCCGGTCGTGGACCACGACCGCAAGTATCTTGGGTTCGTGTCCAAATCCAAGATTTTCAACGCCTACCGGGCGGAGTTGAGGGATTTCTCCCAGGATTGATCTGTAAGGGCTCATCAAGTGATGAGATGATATTGCGTTTTTGGGGTCGGATTGTTATCTTTGTACTGACACCAAGAACGTTTTATGATGCGAATTCCTTTGATTCCTTTCGCTGTCGTTTTGCTGGCGGCGGTTTCAGCCCTTTCCTGCCGTCCCGAGGCGGAGAAAGCGGAGCCCCTTCCCGTCATGTCCTTCAATATCCGCTACGGAACAGCTGAAGACGGAGACCATATCTGGGATAACCGAAAAGGGGCCGTCTGTGCCATGATTATGGACAGGCATCCCGCCGTGTTCGGCGTGCAGGAGGCGCTGGATTTCCAGCTGGCGTATCTCGAGGGAAACTGCCCCGGGTACAAGTATGTGGGAGTAGGCCGGGAAGACGGCATCCGCGAAGGGGAACACATGGCCGTGTTCTATGACTCCGAACGCATCGAACTTCAGGAATGGGGCACTTACTGGCTGTCCGACACGCCGTTCCAGCCTTCCCTGGGCTGGGATGCCGCCTGCCGCCGGACGGCAACCTGGACGCTGCTGAAGGACAAGGCGGCGGACCGGCTGTTCTATTTCGTGAACACGCACCTGGACCATGTGGGCAAGGAAGCGCGCCGGAAGGGTCTGTTGCTCCTGGTGGAACGCATCGGCGCGATGAACCCGGAAGGCTATCCGATGGTCCTCACCGGGGACATGAACGTCTATCCGGACGACCCTTGCCTGAACGAACTCCGCACGCTGATGCTGGATGCCCGCCAGACCGCTCCGCTGACCGACAATGAACAGACCTGGCATGACTGGGGAAAGGTCTCCGGCAACCCTCCCATCGACTATGTCTTCTATGCCGGTTTCGAAACGTGTGAAAAGTTCGAGGCGATCCGTCAGCCGTATGAGGATGTGGACTATGTTTCCGACCACTATCCGGTGATAGCTACCCTGTGTTATGGCCCCGCTTCCGCTCCGAAGAAGGAGGAGGCGGTTCCGGACGAGCCCGAATACATCGTGGAAGTGGAAGCGCACCGGGGCGGCATGGGACTGTACCCCGAGGAAAGCCTGGCAGCCATGCTTAACGCGGTGAAACTGGGCGTGAACACCCTGGAAATGGACCTGTGCGTCACGCAGGACAAGAAAGTGGTCCTTTCCCATGACAAGTATTTCCATCCCCGATACTCCACCCATCCGGACGGGACGCCCGTCACGACGGACGAACCCCGGACGTATCTGTATGAGATGCCTTACAGTGAAGTGGTGAAATGGGACGTGGGCAACCGTTTCAATCCCGCCTGGCCCGAGAAGCATTGCATGCCGGCGGTGAAACCCCTGGCGGCGGATGTCATTTCCGCCGTGGAGGCCTGGACGAAGGAACACGGCCACTATCCGATGCACTACGACATCGAGATCAAGAGCGAACCCGATTCCGAAGAGGGCGTGGAAGGGGTGAACTGGCCGGAGTATCATGAATTCACGGACCTTTGCATGGAGGTCCTGGAGTCGCTGGATCTCGGCGACCGCCTGATGATCCAGTGTTTCGACGAGCGTGCGCTCAACTACATCCATGAAAAGTATCCCGGCCACACGCTGGCCTTTCTGGTGGAAGACTACGAGAAAGATTTCGACCAGTACATGGGCTTGTTGGATTTCACACCGGAATGGCTGAGCGCTCCGCACGGGAATGTGGATTCCGAACTTGTGGCCAAAGCGCATGCCCGCGGCATGAAACTCAATACCTGGACCGTGGACGACCCCGATGAGATGCGTCGCCTGATCGGCCTCGGAGTCGATGCCATCATCTCCAACTATCCCGACCGGCTCCTGAAAGTCGTAAAGGAATAAAACAGGCTGTTGCATGGACAGAAGGAACTTCCTGAAAGGGGCGGCCGTGACCGCGGTCGCGGTCGGGACCAGCGACCTGGGAACGGCGGCAGAGCATCTTTCCTCCATGGCGGAGGAAGAACCTGAGACGCTGCTGGCATCGGCCCCGATGCTGCAGAATTTCGCCGAAACGTCGGTAGGCGTCGTTTTCGCCGTGAACGGCCTGGCCAACGGCTATGTACTGGTCGGGGAGCGTGCCGATCTGGGGGATGCCCGGAAGGTTCTCTGCGGCGGCTGCCGGATGGCGGACATCGACGAACGGGTGATCCAAGTGCGGATTACAGGCTTGAAGCCCGCCACGAAGTACTACTATCGTATCGGTGCCGACCGTATCCATTACGGAGGAGGGTATGACATGGCGGTCATAGGGAGCGAGGAAGATCCCCGGATTTACACCTTTACGACGGCCGGAAAGGCTTTGAAGGGCAGTTTCTGCGTCATCAACGATACCCATGTGCGCTGGAACGCAATCGGCCCGGAACTGGACCGGATTGCGGCCCTCGCACCTTCTTGTGTCATCTGGAACGGCGATGCGTCCAATACGGAGGAAAGCCTGGAGGACCTGGTGAGCATCTACCTGGACCATCCGCTGGACCGCAAGGATTATGCGGCTTGCACGCCCTATCTTTTCTGTCCGGGCAACCATGATTCCCGTGGCCGCGCCAACCGGCATCTGGAACGGGTATGGATGTACCGGCAGCCGGAGGAGCGCTCCTCGCGCGACTGGGACCTGGGCAGGAACTTCGCCGTCCGGCTGGGCGACATGGCCCTGATCGGACTGGATACCGCCGAGGACAAGCTGGACACCAATCCGCGTTTCGCCGGACTGTTCAAGAGCGGCCCTTACCGTGAGGCCCAGACAGTGTGGCTCCGGGACGTCCTGTCACGGCCGGATATCGCCTCGGCGCCCTTTCTTGTGACATTTTGCCACATTCCTCTGTTTGACGATGACCCTGTTCATAATCCCGGTGACATCGCCCCGGACGATACAGACCCGAGATACAGTTCGGACTACGCCTATTGGCAGCGCACCTGCGCCCGGATGTGGGGACCGCTCCTGCATGAGGCTGGCTGCCAGCTGGTGATTTCGGCCCATATGCATCGGTATCGTTTCGATCCTCCTGCTGCGGACCGCTGCTGGGCACAACTTGTCGGCGGAGGCTACAGTATGCAGGAAGGGGAGGGATTCCCGACCGTCATCGAAGGAAGGGTCATGGATGGCAGGCTCCGGATTACGGTGCACAACATTTTTTCCGGTTCCGTTCAGAATGAATTTGAATTCAACCCCATACAGGTTTGAATGATGAAAGATATCTATGTAAACCATATCGCCGGCGAACTGGGTGTAAAAGCCTGGCAAGTGGAGAATTGCGTGGAACTCTTCGACGAGGGTTGCACCGTTCCGTTCATCAGCCGTTACCGGAAAGAGCGTACAGGCGGTCTTACCGACATCGAAGTCGCGGAAATCAAACACTGGAACGAGGTCTTCGCCGAGATGGAGAAGCGGAAGGCTTCCATCCTCGGAACCATCGGGGAGCAGGGGAAACTGACACCCGAGCTTCGTACCGAAATTGAGAATTGCGTGACTTCCAGCGTTTTGGAAGACTTATATCTTCCGTTCCGCCCCAAGCGGAAAACGCGTGCGACGGTGGCGGTAGCCAAAGGACTGGAGCCCTTGGCCGACCTGCTCTGGAACGGAAAGTCCCGCAATCCGGAGACCGATGCCCGTCCATTCGTGAAAGGGGAGGTCAAGTCCGTGGAGGATGCCCTCGCAGGTGCGCGCGACATCATCGCGGAGCGACTGTCGGAAACCGCTCGCGTGCGGGAGAACCTCCGCGGCATCTTCCGGACGCGCCGCATCCAGTCCAAGGCCACGAAGGCGGCGCAGACGGATCCTGCCGCTTCCAAGTACAGGACCTATTTCAACTACTCCCAGCCTCTCTCCAAGATTCCTTCCTACAATCTGCGGGCCCTGTTGAGGGCGGAGGACGAGTGCTTCCTGAACCTGTCCGTGGATGCCGACGCCGAGAAGTGCGGCAACAAGATGTACTATGACTACTGCCAGGAAAAGGGTTATCCGTCCAGGGAAGCCGGAGCGGAAATCCGCGCGGCTGTGGAAGATGCCTACAAGCGTCTTCTGGAACCGTCCATCACCCATGAAGTCCTGAAGGAGGCCAAGCTCAAGGCCGACCTGGACTCCATCCGGGTGTTCGGCGAGAATCTCCGCCAGCTCCTGCTGGCTGCGCCGGTAGGGCAGAAGCGGACGATGGCCATCGATCCGGGATTCCGGACCGGCTGCAAGGTCGTCTGCCTGGACGAACACGGCAACCTGCTGCACCATACGGTCATCTTCCCGCATCCACCGGCCGCGAAGAAGGTCCAGGCCATCACGACGATCGCGGATCTGGTGGAAGAGTATGGGATTGAAGTGATTGCCATCGGCAACGGGACCGCCGGCCGCGAGACGGAGGATTTCGTGCGGAAGGTGGGCCTGGACGACAGCGTGCGCATTTATTCGGTCAGCGAAGACGGTGCCTCGGTGTATTCGGCCTCCGACGTGGCCCGGGAGGAGTTCCCGGAGTACGACGTGACGGTACGCGGAGCCGTCTCCATCGGTCGACGCCTGATGGATCCGCTGGCGGAGCTGGTGAAGATTGACCCTAAGTCCCTGGGTATTGGTCAGTACCAGCACGACGTGGACCAGAATCTCCTTCGGGAGCAACTGGACAATACGGTGGAAAGTTGTGTGAATAGCGTGGGCGTAAACCTGAATACTGCAAGCCCTTGGCTGCTGCAGTACGTGTCCGGCATCGGCCCTGCTTTGGCGGGAAATATCGTCGAGTACCGCTCGAAGGCAGGGGGATACAAGTCCCGCAAGCAGCTCATGGAGGTGCCCCGCCTGGGTGACAAGGCATTCCAACAGTGCGCCGGTTTCCTTCGGATCCAGGATGCGGAGAATCCGCTGGACGGCAGTGCCGTCCATCCGGAGGCTTACCACATCGTGGACAGGATGGCGGCGGACCTGGGCGTTTCCACCCGGGAACTGGTGGGGAATGGGGAGTTGTGCAAAAAGATTAAAGCGCAGGATTACGTGGAGGGCGATTTCGGCCTGCCCACAGTGAACGACATCCTCAAGGAATTGGCGAAACCCGGCCGCGATCCGCGTGCGGAGGTGGAGGAATTCTCCTTCGCCGACGACATCCGCGAGATCGACGACCTGAAGGTGGGGATGGAGCTTCCGGGCATCGTGACGAACCTTACGGCGTTCGGGGCGTTCGTGGATATCGGCCTGCATGACAACGGCCTGATCCACGCCTCCCGGATGGGCGTGCGCGGAATGGCCGATCCATCCAAAATCC